>Ga0255347_1002407_pt1 | contig 26729 bp, 22 predicted proteins | sample wastewater_treat_2_FD_192479 | JGI IMG/M metagenome (GOLD analysis project Ga0255347, IMG submission 192479) | Wastewater microbial communities from Lulu Island WWTP, Vancouver, Canada - plant24 | ecosystem: Engineered > WWTP > Wastewater > Unclassified | place: Canada: Vancouver, British...
AGCAGAAGTCGGTATCGCTCCCCACCCGGCTCCGCCAGCACCGATTCGATGTCAAAGGTGGTGCCTTGGGTATAGAATCCCCGCCACCACGGCCAGTCCCCCTCATCAACCAAATCCGTCGGAGCATTCCAGTGCCAGCACAAGCTGACAATCCCACCGCCCGAATCCGCCCAGTCAATCCAGCTTTCGACCTGCCCCGTCGGATTGACCCCGTGTTCAATGCGCGAGGGCGAATAATCCATCAAATCAAACGCCCCAATCGCCGGCTGCTTGCCGATGAGGGACTGAATATAGACAATATCAGCCAGGGACTGCTGGCCGGAAAGGACTTTCTGGCCGTACAAATCAACCAGAAAAGACAGAAGCGATTTGGCCTCATTCGCGGCCTGCGGGTCGCTCAGGACCTTCGGCGGTCGGACCACGCCGGCCGAGCCGATTACCATCAGCCGCCCCGCTGTCAGACCGGTTTGGACCGGATGGCCGAACCCCAAAGGACAAACCGAGGAGTCCAAAAAAATAATAATTCCTATGAAAATACGCAGATAGCATTTCATCAATCGTTCTCTGCTTTCTATTCCTTTCGGACGCCTGAGGAAATCGGAAACTCCACTGGGTTCTGTCCCCTTTCAGATGCCCGGACTTTTATTCACATCGGAGTCAACACCCCCATCGCTTGAAAAATAAAGGGCCGTCAGGATAACCTTCCGGCCCTTTTGAAGTACTTCATTAACAAATCTCTTTCTTGGATTCGCTCTTATTTCCTCTTCCGAAGCGAGAACAGACCGCCGACTCCCAGCAGAATCATCGTTGCCGGCTCAGGCGTAACCTTCACATTGTCCAGATAAAAATTGACGGGATAGGCAGCATCAGAATTGGTACCCGTCCAGAGCTGGAACCAGCTGTCGCCGGGCTCCCAGCCAAGGGCGGAAAACGGTAAATCCACGTGCCACGTCAGCAGGGTCGCATCATCCGGATTGTGCCAGCCGTCTACGACCTTATCAATCTGGGTCCAGCTGGCGGAGCCGTCACTGTTGCCCACCAGATTGAACTGATACCAAACGCCGGCACCCGCCGGAAAACTGCTGCCGTCAACCATAATGTCGAAGGAAATCTTCGCCGCCGGGTCATTGGCCATCGCCTGCATCGCAAGCTGCTGGCTGTCGGCCCCGCCGCCAGCTTCCCACGAGAACTCTTTGGTCATCTGCATCTGCCAGTCCCCCGCCGTATGGGCCTGCTGAACCGTAGGCGCGTCTGACCAGCCGGCCGGACCGGCATTCCAGGAGACATTCTGGAAGCCCTCAACATCACTGTCGAAAGTGTAAATAAGGGCACTTTCACTGCTTGCTGCAAACAGCAATACCGCCGTAATGGATAATACAAACACGTTCTTCATCATTCCTTCTCCTTTCCAAAATCAAATAACATATCGTTCAAAAACGCCATAGACCCTCACACACCTACACGCCTTCCCCTTCAAAAAAAGAAAACCAATCCTTCCACACCTCCCGCCCAGGACAACCCTCCGCCCGCCGCAAGAGAAAGCGAGACCCTGCCGGCTTACCCTCGGCAGGGTCCTCGCCAAAAATCGTTTAATCACACGGCTCAAAAATGTTAGAGCAATTCAGCCAATTCAGGGCCACTTCCGCCAGGTCATACATGTCCACTTTGCAGTCGCGAATCCCGTCGCCGGCAGGGCCGGTCACATCTCCATAGTAATAATAGCCGCCCGCCTCAATCGTCGCCCGGCAGGAATCACTATTGAGCGTCACCGTCACGGTGTCACTGGAGGAAAATTGACCGTCGCTAACCGTCAGTTTGAACACATACGGCGCTGCAGCCCCGGCCTCCGTCTGGCTGGCTAATTCGCTTAAAGTCACCGTTGCAATCACCGAATCGGCATCCTCGATGAGCACCTCAGGTCCGGCCGTCCGCTCCCACACATAACTGAGCGGACCCGGCTGACCGTCATCGGTCGAACCGCTGCCGTCCAGCGTGGCGACCACGCTTGCATTGCCGTCCAGCCACAAATGCTGATCCGGTCCTGCATCGGCCTTCGGAGGCACATTAGCCGACGCCGTAAACGTCCAGAATGGAATCGGATACGTATTGGGATCACTATCCACCAACCAGACATATTTGACCCCATCGGTCACCGGCGGCATCGGACAGCTGCTTGCAGCCCCCGGATTCTCCTCAAAATAAATCAAATCCAGCAGATTCTTGTAGTTATCCAGCGTCAATATCTTATTGGGATCGGTTTCTCCCGGATCCGGCGCTGTACCGAACCAGACCCTCACCCAATTCAGCGAATCCGCGGCATTCTCCCACGAAAGCTCCGTATCATACCCAATGATAGCCACCCCATTATTAGGCGGGTAGGGATTGGCCGGCTCATCCACAAAATGAATATTATCAAGGTAGTAAGGACCGGCCTCGCCACAGTTGAATGAGAAATTAATCTGGAAATAGGTAGCACCCGTCAAATCATAATCCGAAATATCAATGACAACGGTCCGATACATATCGCCTGACCAGGCACCCCAATCGACCGCTGCACTTGCTCCTGTTTTTCGATCAATCCAGTTTGCTTCGGTCGTTGTGTATTCCGCCCACGTTCCGCCGGCACCATCGCTCGCCAGCGCAATCTTTTCACAGAACCGTGTCCATGGCTGGGTTGGCCAATCCGCGGCAAAACAAGTGATATCAATAGAAAGCTTTCCCAACCTCGCCGGCACCGACGGGGCCACCCACTGAAGCGGCCAGTAATTCCCCGCCTTGTGATCGACCTTCAAACACTGCGAACCGGAGGTAACCGCCCCTTCCTTCGTACTCAAACTCAGCGTCGAAGCAGGAGACCCCGTGGCTCGAAAACCATCTAAGCCCGTTTCAAAATCCGCCAGCATAACCGCCTGGCTCACAGAGACTGCGCCTAAAACCAGCAGCACCGCCAAACATTTTCTCATAATCACTCTCCTTTCCTGAATGGATAATAAAACGCAGGTTGGCTTAAATTTCGACACACCGAAAAGATGAAAAGGATGTCTTGCATGAACGTTCCTTTCATTACCCTTTCTCTTGATGGTGGTATTATCCGAAAATCGGAACACAAAGTCAACCAAAAAAACACTAAAAAAGCCAAAAACAATATTTGCGTAAATATTTGTTTTGTTTTCAGACGACGCCCTTTATGGATTTTCGCCCCTTCCCCCGCCTGCCTTGCAGCAAGGCGAAAAAAGAAAAGGTCATAAGCCCTTAAAATAAATCAAGTTGCGTTACATCATAAAAACACTTGTTTTGTCCCGATAAAAGTAAACAATCCATACCTTCAAAAATGGAAAACAAAACAGCCGCTTTGGGCCGCAGCAAAAATTTTTTGCGGTATTCACCGGTCGCTTCTTTCCTGCTCAAGATTTCTATACATTTCCTATCCCCTTCCATCCCTTTATCTTGCCTGCCGTGTACCGTTAAGCAAGACCGGCCTCTTTGAGCCAGCGCTGATTGCGTTCAATCAAGTCCAGTCGCTGCCGGACACAAACACTCGTCCGCCCGCCATCTTCCGGGGTATGCATGGCATAGTCCACCAGCGCTTCCAGCGAACAACTCGCCGCGTACAGCCGGGTATCCGACGAGCCGTAATAGAGATACACTGTTCCATCTTCCTCCAGAATCCAGCCGTTGCTGAACACCACATTAGACACATCCCCCACCCGTTCCGGCCCGCGCGGAGCCAGCAAATAGCCGCCCGGCCGGAAGGTTACCTTCCACGGCTGCTTCAAATCCGTCATAAACACATAAAGCACATACCGCAATCCTGCCGCCGTCTGACGAACCCCATGCGCCAGATGCAGCCAGCCGTATGCCGTCTTCAGCGGCGCCGGCCCCAGCCCGTTTTTGGCCTCCTTAATCGTATGATAACACTTTTCATCGACAAGGATTTCTTCCGCAAGCACGGCCTGCTCGATGTTTTCGCACACACCCCAGGCGATCCCGCCGCCGCTTCCCGTCTCAATAAATCCGTCCTGGGGCCGCGTATAAAACCCATACTTGCCGTTGACAAACTCCGGATGCAGCACAACATTCCGCTGCTGAGGCGACGGCGTTTTCAGGTTTGCCAGCCGTTCCCACTGCTTCAAATCCTTTGTCCGGGCGATTCCCGCCTGGGCTATCGCCGCAGACGTGTCCCCCTTCGGCGCCGTCGGGTCTTTGGACTCCACACAAAACAGCCCGTAAATCCACCCGTCTTCATGCGGCACCAGACGCAGGTCATAATGGTTGGTCTCCGTCTCCTCCAGCTCCGGCATCACCACCGGCCTGTCCCGGAATTCAAACCCATCTATCCCTGAGCGGCTCTGGGCTATCGCAAAAAACGATTTACGGTCCGCCCCCTCCACTCGTGCGGCCAGCAGAAACAACTCGCCCCATTTCATCGCCCCCGCATTAAACACCGAGTTCACCGCCAGCCGCTCCAGCAGAAGCGGATTGCGCCGCTCGTCAAACTCGTATCGCCAGGCCGGCGGAATATGTCCCGCCGTCAGCACCGGATGCAGATACCGCCGGCAAATCCCCTCTTTCCTGCTCGGCCGATTCTTCCGTTCAATCACACAGCGGTACGATGCCTCCAGAGCACGCACCTTTTCGCAATAATTCATCGACGGCCTCATCGCTCCCCTTGTCCGCTCAAAACCGGCTCACGGAGAATCTGCCGAAGCCGCTGAATCGTCTCAATACACGCCCGGCTGTTGTGATAGGGGCATTTCCACTCCGAAACCTTCGGCAGCGACAGGTCCGGCGTCCGCCGCTCATCCAGTTTCCAGAACCACTCCCCGTAAGTCCGGTCCACCTGGTAAGTCTCAATAAACTGCCACACCTTCCAGGCCGCCTCCAGATAGACCGGCTCCCCTGTCAGCTGATAGGCATTGACAAACCCCACCACCGCCTCCGCCTGACACCAGAAATGCTTTTCCGCACGGATTCGGCCGTCCTCCAGCCGTTCATACAGCAGCCCCCCGTCCTCGTCCAGCCCCTCCTCCAGAACCGATTTAGCAATCTGCACCGATGCCGGCACAACCCGCCCTGCCCATTCTTCGTCCTCTTTGTCCGCTGCCTGCTGCGCTCGATGCAGCAGCCAGCTGCCCTCAATATCATGGCCAAACGACACACGCCCCGTCAGCGATTTCCAGTCCCGCTCAAAAAACAGGCGAAAATGGTGTGTCCGCGGTTCAAGAATAAACTTCAGAAAAATCTCCAGCAGTTCTTCAAGCCGCCTGAGCACCTGCGCATCGGGCCAAACCAAATACAATTCCGTATATGCCTCCAGCAGATGCAGATGGGTATTCATCGATTTGGGCGCGACCAGGTCTTCTGCACTGAGTTGCTGATGCGGCGAGAGACGCCAGTCCCGCTCCATCACCTCCAGATACCCCCCGTTTTGTTCATCGTGAGCATGCCGCTCAAGCCGTTCAAACACCTCCTGGGCCATCGCCAGCGGCTCTGCATTCCGCGCCAGTCGATAATATTCCGCCAGCCCGTAAATCAAAAATGCCTGCCCGTAGGTCTTCTTCTGCACATCAATCGGCCCCTCCGCTCCCACCTGCCAGTAAGCCCCGCCGTACCGCCCATCCCAGAAATCCCCCCGTACAATCTGATAAGCATCATACGCCATTTTCTCACACCGTCGGTCCTTCAAAAATCGGGCCAGGGCCGAAAATGCCCACAAAAGCCGCGTATGCAGAATCAGCCCCTTCGGCGCCTGCTCATCAGCCACCAAATCATTGCTGAGCCGCCCCACAAAACCGCCATGTTTCCGGTCGCGAAGATGAGTCAGCCAAAACGGCAGAATATCTTCATTCAGTTCGTCTTCCACTTTCTTAAGAAACAATTGAATCATCGTTTCATTCATCGCTGTCTTCTCACTTTTACCCGGCGTCGGCTGGCACTGCTTCTTCTTCCTCTTCCAGCCGGTCATACCAGTTCCACTTCAAAAAAATCGACGTCACAGCCAGCACCCCAGCCGACCCCCAAAAGCCGGCCCACCGACGCAGCACAAAATAGAACGGCAGCGTACACAAACTCAGCTGCCAGACAATACCCACAGCCGCATTCACCATATCCCGGCGAAAATCTCGATTCGGCACAAAACTCCTGTCTTCTTCCTGCACAGCACGCAGAACCGGACCCCAAAATCCCCACGGCCGCGTGCGCCTGTAAAACCGCTTCAGCACATCCAGCGAGTCCGGCCTGGTCAAAAGCGAAACCCCCACCGAAGCTGCCATACTCAGCAAAAACAGCAGCGGAAACGTATTCAGCGCCGACCAATGCGGCAGCATCAGCGGAAACAAAAGAGAACACCCCAGGCCGGTTATCATTCCCGCAAAATACCCATAACTGTTAAACCGCCACCAGTGCCACTTCAGCACATTCGGGGCGATATACCCCCCATACAGCCCCGCCACAATCCATTGACAGATTTGATTGATCGACTTCGTCAGAAAGCCGAATCCAATCCCTGTCAGGACGATCACCAGCGAACTGACATAACTCATTCGAACCAGCCGACGGGAAGGAGCATCCGGCTGGATATACCGCTGGTAAAGGTCTCTGACCACATAGGAAGCCCCGGCATTCACCGTACAGTCAAACGTACTCATAAACGCCGCCAGCAGCCCCGCCAGCACCAGCCCGAGCAGTCCGCTGGACAGAAAATGATTCAGCACAAACGGCATCACCTGCTCAAAATCCACCGAATTTCCCATGCTGTTGAGCGACTGCCGGTAATACACCAGCCCCAGCACCCCAATGGATGCCGTCATTAAATACCGCGGCACAAACAGCGCTACGCATGTAAACCAGCTCATCAGTCCCGCCTCTCGCGGATTGCGGGTTGCCAGCACACGCTGCATATCATAATTCGGTAGAGGCCCCGCCATACTGGCCGCAACCCCTTTGAAAAGCACCAGCAGCATAAAGACCGTAAACAATTCCCACCCGTCTTCGGCAATCTTGGCATTGCCCGCCTCCAGCAGTCCTGTCCAGTCCAGATTCAGTCTCCAGCCGAATCGCAAATCCGCCCAGCCCGCCGGCACCGATGCCGCAATCTGCTCCGCCGTCGTCCGCGACATCGCAACCCAGGCAACACACACACCCGACACCGTCAAGAGCACATATTGAATCAAATCCGTAATCACCACACTGTACATTCCGCCGGCAATCACATAGATCGTCGTAATCCCCATCAGCAAAATCGCATACACACAAGGCGGCCAGTCCCACGGAAAAAACACCGCCGCAAACTTGCCGATCCCTTCAAAAGAATAAGCCAGCATGCTGATTACACTCACCAGCGCAAACAAAACCACGCTGATATGCGACAGCATAGCCCCCCGGCTCTGTCCAAACCGAAATCCAATCCACTCCGCCCCCGTCATCACCTGCGAGCGCCGAAGCCATCGGGCCAGATACACCATCAGAAACACCTGATTGAAAATCGGCCACAGCCACGGGATAAACACGCTTTTCATCCCGTACAGAAAAAACAGCGTCACCAGCCACATCGTGCCCGTAATATCGAACATTCCCGTCGCGTTGGCGATCCCCAGCAAAGGATACGGAATGCGGTTGCCCCCCAGAAAATACGAGCGAATGCTCCGGCCCGCCAGACGAGAACAGAGAAACCCAACCGCCAAAACACTGATCAGGTACAATCCGATAATTCCGATGTCAATCGAAGTCAGCTTCACCACTTCCTCTTATTCAGCATCGAACAGTTCCCCTGGAATCTTCTCTTGTTCCCCGGCCTCCCCTCCCGCCCGGAAACACAAAGCCCCTCTCCTTACGCAGGCCCATGGGCATGCGCTCTTCTCCCTGCCGCCTCCGGCAGCCGGCCTTCCCTGCCGAAATACCCCTCAGAACGGCCACGAATAAATCAGCGACTCTTCCGGCACCACATTCTGAATATGCCCATCAGCAAAGACGGCCTTCGAATACCCCAGGTAGCCGTCGGTATCCTTGGCCCGATGAAAAGTCCCCAGGCAGTCCGTAAACGCCGGCGGAACATCATACTTGCTGCCGTATTTTTCAATGAAACTTTTGGCCGACTGCGGATTGATGGAATACAGCAGGCAGTCATTCAGCGGAGTAGCCGAAGAGACCCGAACCGTAAACTTCCCATAAAGCGGACGCGGATTGGAACTCGGCAGAACATAAGGATTTTCCTCCCCATACGCAAACACCGCCGAAGGCGAACGCAGTTGAGTAATCTTCCGCACATAATACTGGGCCTTCAGATACCCCAGCGGGCCAAGAAACGGATTTTGAGAATACGTAAACTGCGGCTCAATCGGAATCGCCGGATTGTGGCTGACTCCCGCCGCACAATTGCTCCGGCGAAGCGCTATCCGCTTAAAGGCAGGACACGCACGCACCTCATCACTCGACAGATACCGCACAATCAGCCCGTCGGCGGTGATGCTCGCATTATGCCATACGCAGTCAAAGTTCAGCAGGGAGGACGGATTAACCACATAAGGACTTTGCGGATCGCCCCGAACCAGATTCATCAGAAGCCAGTCCTCCGCATCCGGCAGCGTCCCGTCGTTGTCATTGCAGTAGGCAAACATCCCAATCCCGAACTGCCGAATGTTGTTTTCACAAAGAACCTCCATTGCCCGATCTTTGGCGATTCGCAGAGACGGCATCACGATGGACAAGAGCAGGGCAATAATGGCAATCACCACCAAAAGCTCAATTAAGGTAAACCCTTTTTTCCGCTCCATAGAAGACTCCCGATATTAAACAGCCGTCAATTCGCCTTTTTTATCTTTCATCTTCTCTGCCTTCTCCTGTTGCCCTTCCGAAAAACTCTTTATAATTTTAATATAGACTTTTGCCTGACTATTGTCAATAAAAAATATTTGCGTAAATATTTGCTCTCGCCTTCCAAATCTTTCCCCCGGTCCTCCCTGCCGAAACCCCTGCTTCAGTCACCGCCGCCAAAGAATCCAAAACAGCCCAAAGAAAGACCCAAGTCGTTATTAAAAATGGAGTTAAGTTCTTTTCCGCCGCTTTCTTTCCCGCCGGCCCATCCGCCAGAGCAGCCCGCCGCCTCCGAAAGCAAAAAACTTCGCTTGCGGTAAGATACGCAAATTCCCACAAAATATTTGTTTATAAACGCCCTCCCAACCGGTATGATGGCTTTTTTAGAGTCAATCTGAAATTGGGAACCGAACATCTGCCGAAATCACAATGAAACCAAGAACACAAGTCAGCTTAAAACAAATTGCAGCGGCCACCAACCTGTCCATCTCAACCGTCTCCCGCGTTTTGCGCAACAAAGGAGAAATCTCCCAGGAAACGCGGGAAAAGGTACTCGAATGCGCCAAAAAACTCAACTACCGCCCCAATCTGCTCATTCAGGGCATTCAGACCGGCCGCACCGGCAATGTCGGCATTATGATTCCCCCTTACGATGAACACTGGTCCCGCATCCTCGAAGGCATCCACGACACCCTGGTCGAATATGACTATGCCGGCATCATGCTCTGGGAACGCTACGCCGGCAAAGTGCTCTCCCCCCAGGAAAAAGAAACCTTCATGCTCAAGCAGATGCACCGCCTTATCGATCGGCGGGTGGACGGCGTCATCCTTTGGCCCCGCGTCAGCGAAGTGTACGGCGCCCACCTGGACGAACTCGAATCCCGCAATCTCCCTGTGGTCACCATCGATCACGAACTGGATTTCTCCGACTCCGTCATCACCGACGAGCGGCTCGGAGCCGAACTGGTCGCCCGCCATCTTTATCAGCTCGGCCATCGGCGCATCGCCCACCTGTCCGGCCATCAGGAATGGACCTGGGCCAAACTGCGCCGACGCTATTTTGAAGAGGCCTTGTCCGCTTATCCCGATGTCACATACATTCATCAGATCGGCTCAGATTACGCCGATGATATTCCCCCGCTTATCCGCCAAATGCTCGAGAAAAAACCAACCGCCGTATTCTCCTTTTCCGACTGGGCCGCCTTTGAAATCTACAAAGTCGCTTCCGAAATGGGCCTGCGCATTCCCCAGGACCTCTCGGTCGTCGGCTACAGCGACTCCCACAAAATCGCCCAGCTCACCAATCCGCCCCTGACTACTGTACGCCAGAAATCCCGTCAAATCGGCATCGAAGCCGCCAGGATTCTGATGGACCGCATCAGCGGCAAAGAAAAATCATCCAAACGCGTCCGCACCGTCATCGACTGCGAACTGGTAATCCGAAACTCCACCGCGCCCCTCTAAAAATCATTCTTCCTCCAAATTGCCCTATGACCGGTATGAAACCGGCACCACCCTTCAGGATTTTCACGGCCGGCTCGCTCCCCGCGACATAGTTCTTTTCCGCCTAAGCCCCGCTGCACAACCCGCACAATAGGCCTTCCGCCAACGAAGAGGACCGCTCCTTCTTCTCCAAAGCCGCTGGACTGTTATTTGATGTTCCGGCCGGGAATATACCCCCGCACAAGAAACCGGTAATCATCTGAGCTGGTATTCGTATAAGAAAACCACGTCCGTTTCGGGTCTGCGGCCGCCGCAATAATATCCGGGTCCGTCCATGTATGAATTTCACCGTGTCCATCCGCAAACCCAAAACCGCTCCGCTTCCGATGCCATATCGCCAGCGTATCGCTTTGAGGCGGTGTTCGCTCCATCAGAAAGTTCCAGCTGCCCATCAGCCACCCGCGATTATCCGTTGACTCGATAAACACAAACTTCGAACTGGGCGTAACAATCTCCGTCATCTTTTTCACGGCCCGTCGATCCTGCGTCGGATTCCACGCATTCAGCAAATCCGACACCGAATAACTTCGATAAGAATAATTCTCCGCATAGGGGTTGGAATCCTGCCCCCCAAGCCCGTTGGGCACAAGCAGCCGGCTCAAATCCCCCGGACAGTGATACACCGCCGGATCGCCCGCATAATCATACAGCGCCCCGCGCATAATCCCCAGTTTCTTATGCTCCAGCGTCGGCGGACAAGGGGCCTGCGACGGCTCCCCCATATAATGATAACCTTCATCCTGCGGACAATCTGCCCAATACGGCGGACGAGTCCCAAGCGTGCGCAAATCCAATCCTTGCTGGCCCGGATACCGCGGAACATCGCCGTTGACCAGTTTGGAATCATGATTATCCGCATAGGCATGATATCCCTTCGACAGACCATTCAGATTAGCAAGACAAACCGCCATCTGGGCCTGAATCCTCGCCCCCTTTAAAGCCGGCAGAACAATCGAAACCAGCAGAGAGATAATGCCAATCACCACCAGCAGCTCTATCAGCGTAAAGCCCGCTCGATGTTTCATTCCGTCTCCTTTCCCTTGCCGATTTGACCCACTTCAGATATCTTACCTCTCAAAAAGCATAAAGTCAATCTTAAATATTTGCGGAAATATTTGCGATTGACTATTTTCCAAAAATCTTTCTTTTCTTGCCAAAAGCCGCCACCCCTTTTTATAATGTCGCAAAATCCAATCGCAAAAAGGGTCTTTTACAGAAAGGGATTTTTCTATGGCACACCTCACAGAACAGGTGCAAACCGCTGACTGGAAAAATGAAAAACACGTCCCTGTTATCGAAGCACCGGACAAGGTCAAGCCCGACGAAATCTTCCGTGTTACTGTCACCATCGGAAAAGAAATTGCCCATCCTAACAAAACAGAACATCATATCCGGTGGATTTCCCTCTATTATCAGGAAAAAGGTGGAAAATACCCGCGTCAGGCGGCCCATATCGAATTTACCTCACACGGCGAATCAATCGAAGGCCCCGATAAGGGCCCATTATTTACCCACCACGAGGCATCGGCCGCACTGAAAATCTCCAAATCAGGAACCCTTTATGCCTTGGCCTACTGCAACATCCACGGCCTTTGGCAGTCTGAAAAAGAGATTACCGTCCTATAAAAAAGGCATCTTCACCGAAGGGTCGGCCTGCTTTCAAAAGACCGCCCAATCCCGATTCTCTGGTTGACAACCAGAGCAAAGAGAGGTATTGTTTTCCTTTTACAGCCGACTCCGGCCATCCCCATCTTTTAAAAATCAAGAAAGCAAAACAATATAACCAATTGAAAAAAAAGAAATTAGGGAGATTCGAATGCCGCTGGTCACATTGATTAAAGGTGATGGAATCGGTCCAGAAATAGCCGAAGCAGCACAACGCTGCATCGACGCAACCGGTGCCCCTATTGAATGGGATATCCAGGAAGCCGGCATCGACGTTATGCAGACCGCCGGAACCCCGCTGCCGGAAGCCGCAATCGAATCCCTCCGGCGGAACGGAATCGGCCTGAAGGCCCCCATCACCACCCCTGTCGGCACGGGCTTTCGCTCCGTCAACGTCCACCTCCGCCAGCTCTTTGACCTCTATGCCTGCGTGCGCCCCTGCAAAAGTTACAAAGGCGTACGAAGCCGCTATGAAAATATTGACTTAGTCATCGTCCGGGAAAACACCGAAGACCTCTATGCCGGCATCGAATTTGAAAAAGCCCGCCGGGAAACCCTCGAACTCATCGACTGGCTCAATAAGCACAGCACCCGGAAAATCAGCCCCAACACCGGCATCAGCATCAAGCCCATCTCCGTCGAAGGAACCCAGCGTATCGTCCGCTTTGCCTTTGACTATGCCCGCAAAAGGGGCCGAAAAAAGGTAACCTCCGTCCACAAAGCCAACATCATGAAACACACCGATGGTCTCTGGCTTGAAATCAGCCGGCAAGTCGCCGCCGAATATCCCGATATCGAATTTGAAGACCGAATCGTGGACAATATGTGTATGCAGTTAGTCCAAAAACCCGAACTCTACGATGTTATCGTCCTGCCCAATCTTTACGGCGACATCATCAGTGATTTATGTGCAGGGCTGGTCGGCGGCCTCGGCGTCGCCCCCGGTGCCAACATCGGCGAAAAAGGGGCTATCTTTGAAGCCACACACGGCAGCGCCCCCAAATACAAAGGGCTTAACAAGGTCAACCCAACCGCTCTGATTCTCAGCGGCATGCTCATGCTCGAGCACCTCGGTTTCACCGCCCAGGCCCGAAAACTCGAACAGGCCGTTGCTGCCGTCATCGCCGAAGGCAAAGACGTAACCTACGACCTAAAACCAAACCGAGACGACCCCACCGCCGTCGGCACCCGGCAAATGGCCGATGCCATTATCCGGAAAATCCGCACCTTATAACCCAAACATTCCGAGGGAACCGGTTTGAACGAGCATGCGTTTCGTCAACTTGTTTCCGGCAGAGCCAAAGGAGCAGGGCCGGCCGTCCTGCGGCTTCTTCTTCGTTTGGCTTCCTGGCCGTATGCAGCAGCCGTAGCCCTTCGCAACTGGCTCTACGACCGCGGCTTCCTGCCGTCCCATCCGGTTGCCCCCGTCGTCGTCAGCATCGGCAATCTCACCACCGGCGGAACCGGCAAAACCCCGCTGGTCATCTGGCTGGTCAACCAACTCACCGCCAAAGGCCGCACCTGTGCCATCCTCACCCGCGGATATCGAACTTCCCCCCACCGATTTTCCGACGAACCGGCCCTGCTGGCCAAGGCCTGCAGCGGCGCCGCCGTCATCGTCAACCCCGATCGGCTGGCCGCCGCCCAAAAAGCCGTCCGCCTCCACCAACCTGACGTACTCATCCTCGACGACGGCTTCCAGCACCGCCGCCTCAAGCGGGACCTCGACATCATCGCTATCGACGCCTCCTGCCCTTTCGGCTATGGCAAACTGCTCCCCGCCAGCCTTCTCCGCGAACCGGTCCGTTCAGTCCGCAGGGCTCACATCGCCGTGATTACACGATTTGACCTGGCCTCTGAAGAACAAATCGCCGAGATTGAAAGCACGCTCCGCCGTTTTCAGCCCAACATCCTGATTTTCCATGCCGTCCACCGACAGAATCAGGCCCGCACCTTTCACGGCCAGGCCATCCCTGCCTCCCAACTGGCCGGCAAAAAGGCCTTTGTCTTCTGCGGCATCGGAAATCCCGCCGCCTTCCTCCGAAGCGTCGAATCTCTCGGCGTCTCCATCGTCGGCAAAACGCTCTTCAAAGACCACCACCCCTACAACCCCGACGACATCCGCACCCTTGTCCATCAGGCCCGCCAGGCCGGTGCCGAAATCATCTTAACAACAGAAAAAGACTGGGTGAAAGCGGCCCTTTTGACCGAACAGAACAATCAGATTCCCCTCTATTACCTCACTCTTGAACTGGAATTTTTAACGCCGCCCGAACCCATCCTCGCCGCCATCGAGGAACGAATCAAAACAAAAACAAAACAGGAGCCGCTATGACCCTGTCCCACTTGCTGAAAACCGTTACCCAACTGGGCTCGCCGACCGTATTGCTGGCCGGCGATTTTATGCTCGACAGCTACATCTACGGAGACGCCCTTCGCATCAGCCCCGAGGCCCCCGTCCAGGTACTCAAGGTCATGGACCGACAATACAGCCCGGGAGGAGCGGCCTCCGTCGCCGCCGACATCACCACGCTGGACGCACACTGCCTGTGCATCGGCGTCATCGGAGACGATGCCGAAGGCCGTCGGCTCCTCGAACTGCTCACCCAACTCAAAGCCGACTGCTCCGCCCTCATTCCCCTGCCCGACCGGCCCACCATCAGCAAGCAGCGCATCATCGGTCTGGCCCAGCACCGCCACCGTCAGCAGCTGCTCCGCATCGACGATGAATGCACCCTGCCCCTCACAGACGAGCAATACGATCGGCTCTTGGAGCACTTTCAAAGCCGGCTCGGATGCTCCGACATTGTCTGCCTCCAGGATTACAACAAAGGACTTCTCCAGCCGGATTTCTGCCGGTGTCTCATCCGAGCCGCCCGCCAGGCCGGAAAAAAAGTCCTTATCGACCCTCCCCTCCAGCCCGATTACTCCAAGTTCACCGGCGCCACCCTCATCACGCCCAACCGCAGGGAAACCGCAGGCGCTGTCGGCTTTCCCATCAATACCATCGACGATGCCGCCCGCGCCGCCGCCAAACTCTATGACCAGCTCCAGCTCGAAGCCGTCGTCATCACCCTCGACAAAGAAGGGGCCTACCTTCGCACCGCCGACATTGACCAGCACTTCCCCACCGTGCCGCGCACTGTCTATGACGTCACCGGAGCCGGCGATATGATGCTGGCCGCCCTCGCCGTCACCCTCGCCGCCGGCTGCGACTGGGGTACTGCCCTTCAGCTGGCCAATATCGCCGCCGGCATCGAAGTCGAAAAATTCGGCGTCGCCACCGTCTCAATCAGCGAAATCATCAATGAAATTATCTCCCGGTCCAAAAGCAAAACCGGAAAAATCCGCGAAGACCTCTCTGTCCTGCTCAAAGAACTCGACATTCACCGCCGTCAGAAGGAAAAAATCGTCTTCACCAACGGATGCTTCGATGTACTTCATCGCGGCCACATCGAATACCTCCGATTCTGCCGACAGCAGGGGGATATTGTCGTCGTCGGCCTCAACTCCGACGCCTCCGTCAGGGCACTCAAAGGCCCCGACCGCCCCATCAACAACCAGCACGACCGCGCCGCCGTCTTGGCCGCCTTCGAATTTGTCGATTATATCGTCTTCTTTGATGAACTTGACCCCCTTCGCCTCATTCAGCAAATCCGCCCTGATGTACTCGTCAAAGGTGCCGACTGGGCACAAAAAGGCGTCGTCGGCAGAGAATTTGTAGAATCATACGGCGGAACCGTCAAACTGGCCCCCCTTGTCGAGGGAAAAAGTTCAACCAGCGTCATCAACAAAATCCGAAATGCCCAACGGAACACAAACCAGCAGCCAGGAGACAAACAGAAATGACAACCCATAAAGCCGTCTTTCTCGACCGCGACCAGACGCTGATTGAAGACCCGGGCTACATCAATCACCCCAGCCAGGTGCGGCTCCTCCCCGGCGTTGCACAGGCCCTCATTCAGATGAGGAAGACGGGCTATCTGCTGGTAGTTGTCTCCAATCAGTCCGGCGTAGCCCGAGGCCTGGTAACCGAGGAAGCCCTCGAGCAGATTCACCATCGTCTCAAAAAACTCCTGGCCGACGAAGGTGCCTATCTGGACGCCATTTATTACTGCCCCTTTCATCCCGAAGGGGTTATCCCCAAATACCGCTGCGAAAGCGACCTGCGCAAACCCAACCCAGGCATGCTCCTCCAGGCCGCCCGCGATCTGTCCATCGATTTGTCCCAGTCCTGGATGATTGGGGATTCGTACCGCGACATAGAAGCCGGCGTCCGAGCCGGCTGTCGAACCATCTTGATTGAATCTCCCATCCACCGCCTCCAGCCGGCCCCAACAGACCCCGTCCCCGACTACAAAACAGCCAGTTTACGGGAAGCCGCCAATCTGCTCCGCATGCTCACCATGCAGGAAAAACAGCAAACCCCTCGACCCGCTCAGCAAACCACACCGGCCCCCGCACCGGCCCCCGCACCGGCCCCTGCACCGACCGCCGCCCCTGCTGAGCAGCCCCACCAGCCGCAACCTTCTGCCCCGGCCTCCCCGCTGCCGGCGCATTCTGAACCCCAGCCGCTGGAAGACCTCCCCAACGACACCGCCGCACAGACAGCCGAGCAGCCCCCTGCCGAGCAGACCCCTCCTCTCGACGCCGAAACCCATCCGGTCCTCCAGGAAATCCTCCATCTGCTCCGCCTTCGCCATCGTGAGGATTTTTATGAGGAGTTTTCGTTTGCACGAATGCTCGCAACAATAACCGGCATTCTCTCTCTCTTTTGCCTCATCCTCAGCATCTGGCTCTGGTTTGATTCCACCCGGCCTATTACTTCCGCCCAAATGACTCTCGGATACGCTGTCGTCCTCCAGCTGCTCACCATCGCCCTGCTGCTGAGCCGAAAAGACTGAAATCCAATGCGTACAGAAAAAGACCTCCTGATGACCAATGCCCCGACGACCGAAGAAAGGATTCTTATCTGGCTGCCCTCCCCGTTAGGCGATGCCGTCATGGCCGTCCCCGCCCTTCGCGCCTTTCGCCGGCACTTTGCCTCTGCCCGTATTTGTTTTCTAAGTTCGCCTGCCGTTCGTCAATTGCTCAGCCCATCCCCCTTCTGTGATGACTGGCTCGAAATCCGCCCGTCTTTCCGGCAAACCGCCGCTCAAGTCCGCCGCGGCCGCTTTCGCACCTGCATCCTCCTGAAAAACTCCTTCGGCTCCGCACTCACAGCCGCCTGCAGCCGCATTCCTCGCCGCATCGGCTATGCCCGCGACGGACGAACCTGGCTCCTGACCGACCCCATCCGCCCGCTCAAAGATTCAGCCGGCCGTTTCGTCCCTCTGCCTGCCGTGGAGTACTACCTGAACATCGCCCGCTTTCTCGGAGCCGACACCTCCGACCGCACCCTCACCCTATCGCTTGAGCCGGATGCCCCCAAGCAGATAATCCAAAGCATTCCCTCCCTTTCCTCGCACACAGGGCCTCTGGTCATTCTTGTCCCAGGCGGCGCCTTCGGCCCAAGCAAATGCTGGCCGGCCGAACGATTCGCCCAAACGGCCGATGCCCTCAAAGAACGCTGCAACGCCCTGGTCATTCTATCCGTTGCCCCCAATCCAAACGAAACAGCCATCGCCCAGGCCATCCGCCGCTGCACCTGCCACCCTCTGCCCAGCACCGCCGATGTCCCTTTAAATCTGGCCGCCCTCAAAGCCCTCATTGCACGTGCCGACCTGGTCATCACCAACGACACCGGCCCCCGTCATATCGCCATCGCCTTCCAGCGAAAAGTCATTACGCTCTTCGGCCCCAACAATCCCCAGTGGACGCAGACCGGCTGGACCAAAGAAATCCAAATCATCGGCACAGGCCCCTGTGTCCCCTGCGACAAACCCGTTTGCAGACAAAAACAGCACTACTGCATGGAATCCATCACCGTCGAGCAGGTCCTCCAGGCCGCTGAACAGTTCCTCACGGAGAAGCCCCAATGAACCAGCCGACCCTTGCACCCTTTGCTGAAAACATCTGGGCCGACCCTGCCTCCGCCGACCGCCTCCGCCAACTCGGCCTGACAACGTTCGACGCCGTTTTCGCATTCGACGCCGGCCGGCCCCTCCTCAAATCCAATCTGTCCGCCTTTCGCAGCCGACTCCGCATCGAACAGCCCCCGCACAAAGCCCTCTATCTGAAGCGTTACCATCGTCCCCCCCTGCGGCTTCAACTGGGCGGCTGGCTCCGCTGGGGCCGACGCCTGTCCGCCGCAGACCTCGACCGCGTCCCCGCCGAACCGCTCGCACAGGCCGGCATCCAAACCCCAAAAATCATCGCCTTCGGAAGCCAGTGGGGCACCCTCTTCGAAAAACGAAGTTTTCTCATCACAGAAGAAATTGCAGGCCGTTCTCTCGAAAAACACCTGCCCGACTGCCTGACCAACCTGAATCCGTTTCAAAACCCCGCCCCTCGCCGCCAATTTCTTTGCCGACTGGCCGACTGGGTCGCCGCCATCCACCGCAGCGGTTTCTGCCATCGAGACCTGTATTTAGCCCATATCTTCCTTACCGACGACAACCAACTGGTCTTAATCGACCTTCACCGAACGTTTCGCCCCCGCCTCTTCAAACAGCGATGGCGAATCAAAGACCTTACCCAACTTTACTACTCCGCCCCAGGCCGCACCATCTCCCGCACCGACCGACTCCGTTTCTATCTTCGCTACGCAGGGCGAACCAAACTGTCCGCCGCCGACCGTCGAATCATCCGCAAAATCAAACGAAAGGCCTGGCGCATCGCCGACCACGACCTCCGCCATGGACGAGCCGTGCCCTTTGCGCAGTAAATCCCTATGGAACCAACCCCAACTAAAATCGCAATCCTTACCGAACGAGCCGACATCGCCCTCGGCGGCGCCGAACGCAGCGTCCGCGAACTCACCGATGAACTCAACCGACAGGGCATTCAGACCGTCCTGCTCACCGCCGCAGGAACCTCTGACAGCAGCCGTATCCATGTCCTCTGCCCTTCCCGAAAAACCAAACGCACTCCTCTGCCGCTCATCGAAACCGCCCTCCAGGAATACCTCAAAACCAACCCCTGCGACCTGCTCCACAGCACCCTGCCCGTTTCCGCCGCAGACATCTACCAGCCCCGCGGCGGCAGCTGGCGGCAGGCCGCCATCCAAAACGCCCAAAGTTATCCTGACCCCTTTCGCCGCTTTTTCAAACGCAGATTTCACTTTCTCAACCGCCGCCGCACACAATATCTCCTCGCCGAAGCAAAAGTGCTGACCGCCAACCCCAACCTCACCGTAGCCGCCCTCTCCAACAGTGTCAAACAGCACTTCCTCCGTCATATTCCCATCTCCCCCGACCGCATCGTCGTCATCCCCAACGGCATCCGCCTGCCTGAGCCGCCGCCGACCCAGTCCGTTACCGACTTTCGCAGCCGCATCCTCCGGTCTGCCGGCCTCAACCCCGCCGACCCAGCCGTCCTTTTTCTCTTTGCCGCCAACAATTTCCGTCTCAAAGGGCTTTTCGACCTTATCCATGCCCTCGCTCTCGCAGCCCGCAAAAGCCATCTGCCGCTGGTTTTAGCCGTCGTCGGCAAAGACAATCCCCGCCAGGCCCGCAACCTCGCCTGGCTGGCCGGCATCGAACAAAAAATTGTCTTCTGCGGGCCGCTGCCGGATATTTCCGCCGCCCTCGCCGCCGCCGATGCAGCCGTTCTGCCCACATGGTACGACCCCAGCTCCCGCTTTATCCTCGAAGCCCTGGCCATGGCCAAACCGGTACTCACCACCTCGCTGAACGGCGCCGCCGAATTTATCCGCCGCAACCGCCACGGCATCATTATCGCCCATCCCCGCTGTCGGCAGGCACTCGCCGACGGACTGCTGGCCCTCACTCATCCGCAAACCCGAACCGCCTTCTCCCAGGCCATCCTCGAAGACAACCTCCGCAGCGAAGTCTCCATCACCCGCCACGTCCGTCAGCTGATTTCTCTTTACAAACAAATCCTGACCCGCAAAAATAAAACACAATGAAATGGCTGATTCTGATTATTGGTGCTTATCTGCTCGGTTCGGTTCCGTTTGGTCTGCTGATCGCCCGCCTGCATGGAATCGACCTGCGGCGCGTCGGCTCCGGCAACATTGGAGCCACCAACGTCGTCCGCGCCCTCGGCCGCAAGTGGGGCACGTTCTGCTTCCTCCTCGATGTATGCAAAGGACTTGTCCCGATGCTCATTCCGCCCCACCTCGGCCTGACCCAATCACCCCCCAGCCCCCTGCAATTATTCGGCTGGCTGGCCGTAGGCACAGCCGCAATCCTCGGCCATATCTTCCCCATCTACCTGAAATTCAAAGGCGGCAAAGGTGTCGCCACCAGTTTGGGAGTGGTTCTCGGACTGTGGCCCTATCTGACGATTTGCGGTCTGGCCGCCCTTCTTATCTGGCTGCTGGCCGCTTTTCTCTGGCGGTATGTCTCTCTGGCCTCCATTCTCGCCGCTGCCGCCTTCCCCCTGCTCCTGCTGGCGGCCATCGCCCTCCGGCATGACTGGACTTTTCAGACGCTCTGGCCGCTCTTTTTAGTTGCCCTGCCTATGCCGGCCCTGGTTATCTGGCGTCATCGGGCCAACATCCAGCGCATCCGGGCCGGCACCGAAAGCCGAATCGGCCGAAAGAAACCGAAGCCGTCTGCATAAGAAATAAATCCAAATACGCCGGCCCCTCCCCTCTCGCTCAGGCGCTTCTTCTTTTCTGAAAACTACCCGATGACCCGTACGGAAACAATCTCAACCGTCTCAGCCGGAACGTCCTCATACCCTCCCTTCGCAGCAGTCTTCACCGAAGCAATCTGGTCCACCACATCCATCCCCTCAACCACCCGCCCGAAAACCGCATACCCGATACGGTCCGGCTGGGGCCCCCGATAATCTAGAAAGGCATTATCCCGATGATTGATAAAGAACTGACAGGTAGCACTGTCCGGCTCCGAGGTGCGGGCCATCGCAATTGTGCCCCGCTTATTCTTCAGCCCGTTGGACGCCTCATTGACAATCGGCTCGTACGTCGGCTTTGCCCGCAGGTCCTTTGTCAATCCGCCCCCCTGAATCATAAACCCCTGAATCACCCGATGAAAAATCGTCCCGTCGTAATGCCTGTTCTCCGCATATTCAAGAAAATTGGCAGTCGTAATCGGCGCGGCCTCTTCATCCAGTTCCAGCGTAATAGCCCCCTTCGAGGTTTGCATCAGCACTTTTTTCATAACTGTCCCCTGTTTATCGAATCCGTTCGACCCGCTCGATAACAACCGGCTCCACCGGCACGTCCTCCATCCCGTTCGCAAGCCGCGTTGTCGGCACCGTCGCAATCCGGTCCACCACATCCATCCCTTCAATCACACGCCCGAAAACCGCATACCCGGGCTTATTCGGCCCGTCAAAATCCAAAAAAGGATTATCCACCACATTAATAAAGAACTGGCTGGTCGCACTGTCCGGCTGACTCGTTCTTGCCATCGCAATCGTCCCGCGCAAATTACGCAGTTGCGGCCCGCATTCATTAACAATCGGCCCGCGAGTCGGCTTCTGAACCATCTTATCCGTAAAGCCGCCGCCCTGAATCATAAACCGCCTGATCACTCGATGAAAAATCGTCCCCTTGTAAAAACCATCTTCCACATACTTCAAAAAGTTTTCCACCGTTTGCGGGGCTTTGTCCGGATACAGTTCAATCGTAATCACCCCCATCGACGTCGTCATCTTAACCACCGGATTAGCCGGCTCACTGGAAACCGGCTTTTCAGCCCCCTCAGACGCAGCCGCCTCGCTCGGCACCGTCCGCGTCGGTACGGCCTCCTGCACAAGTTCCTCCATAGCCGGGTCGTTTCGCATCTCCTCTTTTTCATTGCAGCCGACCCACAAGACCACCCCCGCCGCCATCAGAAACCAAACCGCTTTGCTTCGCATACGTTTTTCCTTAAACATTTTTTTATTCTGACAGCATTATTATAATTAAGGCAATGTTTTCAACCAAAAAACATATAATCTATACTGGATAGACTATATTGTGTATTCTGTGGCAATAAACATAACTACAGCAGAACATATTCGACCAGATAAGAATTATTAATGTTCTTTTTGTTGCATTTGAAATTATTTTTCTATAACATTAATATTATTCTCAGCAAAATTACTTTCTTTAAAGGCACATAACAATGAAAACTGAACAAAAAACCCAATCTTCTTTCATTAACGAACAGCAAATAGCCGAAGCGATGGCTTCCGCCTCAAACAAAGACGACTCCCATGTCCGCGATGTACTGACCAAAGCACGGCAGCTGCACGGGCTGGAACTCGACGAAGTGGCCGTCCTGACCTCCATCACCGACCCCCAACTCCTCCACGAACTCTTCGAAACGGCAAGATATGTCAAAGAAACCATTTACGGCAGACGGCTGGTCCTGTTTGCCCCCTTGTACATCTCCAACTTATGCAGCAACGAATGCCTCTACTGCGCCTTCCGGGCACGCAGCAAAGCAATCACACGACGGGCTCTCAATCAGGATGAAATCCGGCGGGAAATCGAAATTCTCGTAGCCGAAGGCCACAAACGCACCCTTCTGGTAGCCGGCGAGTCCTATCCCAAAGAGGGCTTTTCCTACATCTTAAAATCCATCGAAACCATCTACTCCGTCAAACTCGGCAACGGCGAAATTCGGCGCGTCAATGTCAACATCGCCCCCCTGACCTCCGACGAGTTCAGACAGTTAAAAGACGCCCATATCGGAACCTACCAGCTTTTCCAGGAAACCTATCATCGCCAGACCTATCGGCAAGTCCATCTGGCCGGCAAAAAGATTGATTACGACTGGAGAGTAACCGCCATGGATCGCGCCATGGAGGCCGGCATCGACGATGTTGGAATCGGCGTACTCTTCGGACTCTGCGACTGGCGATTCGAGATTTTGGCCATGATGCAGCACATCCGCCATCTCGAAGCTGAATTTGGCGTCGGCCCTCATACCATCAGCGTCCCCCGTCTGGAACCGGCCGCCGGCTCTGAAATGTCCATCCATCCCCCCAGGCCCGTCAGCGACTTTGACTTTCGCAAGATTGTAGCCATTCTGCGTCTGGCCGTCCCCTACACCGGCATCATCATGACCACCCGTGAAAATCCCGAGATGCGTCGGGACACCTTCGCCCTCGGCGTCTCTCAGATTTCCGCCGGCAGCAAAACCAACCCAGGCGGCTATGCAGAAGGAAAAGAAATCCTCAACCAGGCCCAGTTCGCACTCGGCGACCATCGCTCCCTCGATGAAGTGATTTACGACATTACCCAACTCGGATACATCCCCTCTTTCTGCACCGCCTGCTACCGCCTCGGACGAACCGGAGAGGACTTCATGGACCTGGCCAAACCGGGATTGATTAAAGAACATTGCCAGCCGAACGCACTGTCCACCTATCTCGAGTACCTGCTCGACTACGCCTCCCCCCAGACCAGACAGGCCGGAGAACGCTTAATCGAACAGGCCCTCCAGCAAATGGACACTCTCACACGCCGGCGAACCGAAGCCATGCTCCAGAAGGTCCGAACCGGAAAACGCGATGTCTATTGCTGAAAGGCAGGTCTCTATGCCCCAGCCGGCGCCCAAAGGTTTCCGTCTTCACATCGCCCTCTTCGGAAGACGCAATGTCGGCAAATCCACGCTGCTCAATGCCCTCACCCGACAGCAGGTCTCCATCGTTTCCGACCAGGCCGGCACCACGACCGACCCCGTCGAAAAACCCATGGAACTGCTGCCGCTGGGGCCTGTGCTGTTCATTGACACAGCCGGCATCGACGATCTCGGCGCCCTCGGACAGAAACGCGTCGAAAAAACCCGCCAGGTCTTCGACCGTACAGACATCGGACTGCTGGTCACAGACGGCCCCTGGGGCCAGTTTGAAGAACTCATCGCAAACGAGTTAAAAAAACGCAGCATACCCCTCATCGCCGTCTTCAGCAAAGCCGACCTCCAGCCCCCTTCGCCCCAAACCCTCGAACTTCTCCGCAAGCAGAACATCCCCTTCGTGGAAACCGCAGCCGTCTCAGAGCACGGAATCGATGCACTCCGCCGGCTCCTGATCAGCACCGCACCCGCCGACTTCATCGACCAGCCCGTCATCGCCGCCGACCTCGTCGGACAGGGCGGTCTGGCGGTTTTAGTCATCCCCATTGACAAGCAGGCCCCCAAAGGCCGCCTGATTCTCCCCCAGGTGCAAACCATCCGCGACCTGCTCGACCACAACGCCGTCTCCATCATCACCACCGAACAAACGCTCACGCAAACCCTCCGCCGGCTCAAAACCCCGCCCGACCTTGTCGTTACCGATTCACAGGCCTTCTCCAAAGTCGCCGCCTCCATCCCGCCCGCCGTCAGGATGACTAGTTTTTCCATCCTTTATTCCCGTCTCAAAGGAGACCTGACCACCCAAATGCTCGGCGCCGTAGCCATCGACACCCTCCGCCCGGGCGACCGTGTCCTCGTCGCCGAAGCATGCACCCATCATCCCATCGGAGACGACATCGGACGCGTCAAAATCCCCCGCTGGCTGAATCAATTCGTCGGCGGCCCACTCCAGTTTACAACCGTCCAGGGACACGACTTCCCTCAAGACCTCTCCCCCTGCAAACTCGTCATTCACTGCGGCGCCTGCATGTGGAATCGAAGAGAAATGCTCAGCCGCATCCTCCGCTGCCGACAGGCCGGTATCCCCATCACCAATTACGGACTGGTCATCGCCCGCAGTCTCGGACTTCTCGAACGTGCCCTCGAACCCTTCCCCGAAACCCTCGAACTCTATCGAAAAGCCGCAAAGCCCGCGACCGCAACCCCAATCCCCCATCAGCCCAATCATGCTCAGTAGAACAGAAATTGAAACCTGGCTTCAGCAGACAGACCCCGACGCCCTCGAAACTCTCTGGCGGATGGCCGACCGAGTCCGAAAAGAATACGTCGGTGATGCAGTCCACCTGCGCGGGCTGCTCGAAATCTCCAATCACTGCGTGCGAACCTGCGCCTACTGCGGACTCTCCCGACACAACAAACACCTCCGGCGTTATCGCATGACCGCCGACGAGATTCTCGAATGTATCCGCCAAATCGCCGACTTCGGCTATGGCACCGTCGTCCTCCAGGCGGGAGAAGACGATGGAATCCAGACGGAATGGCTCGCCCAAATCATCCGAACCGTCAAACAGACCACCCCGCTGGCCGTCACCCTCAGTCTTGGCGAACGCCCCTTTGAAGACCTCCAGTGCTGGCGGCAGGCCGGCGCAGACCGCTATCTCCTCCGATTCGAAACATCCGACCCCGCCCTCTATTCGCTTATCCACCCGCCCCGCCCGGGACGAACCGCCCATCGGCTGGAAATCCTTTCCCGCCTTCGTCAACTCGGCTATGAAGTCGGCAGCGGCATCATGGTGGGCATCCCCGGCCAGACCTTCCCCTCCCTGGCCGACGATATCGAACTTTTCCGCCGTCTGGACCTCGACATGATCGGTCTTGGACCGTATATCCCCCATCCCCATACCCCGCTGGGCACCGGCCAAATCACCCCGACCATTCACCCATCCGAACAGGTGCCCAACACCGAGCAGATGACCTGCAAAGTCATCGCACTCACCCGGCTGGTCTGTCCGGAAGCCAACATCCCCAGCACCACCGCCCTGGCGGCGGTCAACCCCAAAACCGGCCGCCTTCTCGGCCTCCAGCGAGGTGCCAACGTCGTCATGCCCAACTGCACCCCCGCCGGCTATCGGCGGTTTTACGAAATCTACCCAGGCAAAACCACCCTCAGCGAAACCGCCCTCGCCTGCCGTGATTCCTTGGAAGAATCCCTCCGCTCTATCGGCCGCACCCTCGCTGTCGGCCCAGGCCCCCGCCGGCGACGCGCCAACCCCCCTCAGTCCGAAGAGACCGCCACCCGCCGCTGAGCTCCAAACGAATATCCGGGCTCCTCCGTGCGAACCGTCTCAAAAAGACGCTCCATCTTCTGAACCACCTGCGGATACTCCTCCGCCCTATTCCGGCTTTCCGCAAGGTCTGTCTCCAAATCATACAGTTCAATCGGCGCGTTAGGGTCCTCCGCCAGATTCTGCCGAATGGCCTTCCACCGACCGACCCGCAGCGCCTGTTTGCCGCCGGCCTCATGCAGTTCCCAATACAGGTATGAATGCTTCTTCTGCCCCTTCTCGTCCCCAAAAAGCACCGGCACAAACGAAATCCCGTCCACATTTTCCGGCGCCGCCAGCTCCGCCAGCTCCATACACGTCGGAAAGAAATCCCAGAACGCGCTGACATGCTCACTCTGCCTGCCCGCCCCAATCACCCCAGGCCAGCGGACAATCATCGGCACACGAATCCCCCCTTCATACAAATCTCGCTTAATCCCCCGAAACGGCCCGCTGCTTTTGAAAAACGTCGGGTCAGCCCCGCCCTCCCGATGCGGCCCGTTATCACTGGAAAAGAACACAATCGTCCGCCCGTCAATATCCAGTTCTTTCAGCAGCCGCAGCAGGCGTCCAACCCCCTCATCCATCCGCGTAATCATCGCCGCATAGGCCTTCTGCGCCGCCGGCCAGTCCTCCCCTGCATACTCCCCCAAATCCGGAACCTCCATCCCCTCCGCGCCGGCTTCATTATTCGCATGCGGTATCGTCAAAGCCAGATACAGAAAAAACGGCTGCTGACCGCTCCCGCGGATAAACTCCTCGGCCT
>Ga0255347_1002410_pt1 | contig 26713 bp, 22 predicted proteins | sample wastewater_treat_2_FD_192479 | JGI IMG/M metagenome (GOLD analysis project Ga0255347, IMG submission 192479) | Wastewater microbial communities from Lulu Island WWTP, Vancouver, Canada - plant24 | ecosystem: Engineered > WWTP > Wastewater > Unclassified | place: Canada: Vancouver, British...
TAAAATTGTCTTTGCAGATAAATCTGCCGCATCGGGGCACCTCCTTTGTTGGTTTTCCACCCTTAAGGATCTCCCCATTGTGTTTTTTTATCTACTCCTGTGTCTCATATGTATCTGAACTTGCTCAGAGATTCATTAATATTATTCTTAAGTCATATCTATTGTAATTGCGTATAGATTCGTAAATTGTTTTAAAAAGAGATCAAATCAATGAAAAATAAATGATTTTGATGCTTATATTTTAAAAATTTGTTTCTTAGTCTAGTCCATGATAGAATAGTATTATGAAAAAGCCAGTTCCTGATGAAGTTATCCTTGGATTATTAAAAAAGAAGCCTTCGCATGGCTATGAATTATTGGCATATTTTCGCTCTAAACATCAACTGGGAAGAAACTGGACAATGAGCACCAGCCAACTTTATGCTGTCCTTAAAAGATTAGATGGTGCTGGAGCGATTGTTGGGAAAAAACTAGAATCAACGAATGCACCTCCTAGAATTGAATATGCAATTACACACCACGGAGAAAAACAATTGTTAGACTGGTTATTTGTTGGTGAACCATCACCCAACATAACTCGAATCAGGGTTATGTTCTTAAGCCGAATTTTTATTGCAAATTTGTTAGGAATGGACTTTGAAAAAATTGTTGATGCCCAGGTTAGAACTTGTAAAAAACAAAAAGAGAAATATATAAGCCTATACCATGAATCCAAATCGGATATTGAAAGATTAACAATTGATTTCATCATAAATCAACTCACTTCTTCTATTCAATGGCTGGAAGAAAGTAATTTTTCTATAAATATTCCTTAATAGAAAATTGAAAGGTTTTACTGTGAAATACTCAAAATATCATATAGCCTTAATCTTGATTATAGGAACCATAGTATTTTCTGGTTGTAGCAATCCACACTTATTGGAGCCACCTGCGCCAGGGTTTAGTGATGGTGATATATCAAGTGTTAGTGAAGCAAATTCCTCTAATGAGGTGATTATAGAAAATATTCTTTCTGAAACACCTGAAGCAAATACATCAGAAACGCGCTTATCAATAAAGTCTGATATACATCTTCAGGAAATTGTCTCTGAGCTTCATAAAGCATATTTTCAAGGCGAAATGCCCTTGTTTGTTGAAAAAGAACCAGATTTAATTGCCACCAGAGCAGCAACTTTTAACGATTCTCGACCTGTATTAAACGCAACATTTTTGCCAGGCGAAGTTTTACTTCCACAAACAAATAATCAAAACGTCATTGACTTTATTCAATTTGCTATTTCCCCTGAGGGGCAAAAAGTGTTGATTGAATTAGGTGCTTTGCCTGAAAGTATCACAATTTCAGACCAAAAAGGGAAAAAGATTGAAATACTTCAACCCGTTCAGCGGGTAATCTCAGCTTATGGTCCGACAACTGCAATGATTTATAGTATTAATGCAGGCGATCGGTTGGTTGCTGCAAGCTATTTGGGGGCGAGGGACCCACAGGGTGCTGAGGCTATGGAACGCATTGATCCACGCTTTACGGAGCTAGTTTCTGATGATTTCTTTTCACAACAAGAATTTAACCTTGAGCATGCAGCTGTACTCGCTCCTGATTTAATCATCGGAGCAATGCGCTCAACCTGGGAGGATTCGGTGGAGCAACTTGGGATCCCCATTTTATTAATAGAAGCGGAAAACTCCCAACAATTGCGAGAAGTCATGTTGCTGTTGGGCAAAATTTTTGGACCTCACAGTTATGCTCAAGCTCAAGCCTGGGTTGAGTATTTTGATTGGACCCTAGAAACAATTCAAGGTCAACTTGAAGCAGTTCATATAGAAGATAAACCGCGTGTTCTTTTTACTGGCACACAATCTTTAAGAGTTGCAAGTGGAGAAATGTATCAAACAACAATTATCGAGACAGCAGGAGGAGTCTCGGTCAGCCGTGATTTGTTTGGTTATTGGAATGATGTCAATCTTGAACAGGTTGCCGTTTGGAATCCAGATATTATTATAGTGCCCCCATATGGGGGAGCCAGTGTTGATGCGATTATTGAAAATCCGGAATGGAATATTGTCCTTGCTGCTGAAAAAGGAAGGGTATACCGAATGCCAAAATTGGTTGTACCATGGGATACACCGACGCCCGATTCTGTCCTAGGGATTATTTGGATGGCAGAGATAGTCCATCCCGAATTAATCGATCTCCGTTGCGCTAACGAAACTGAATATTTTTATAAAACTTTTTATAACTATGCGCTTTCTAAAGATGAAGCCATAAATATCTGTTCTGAACAATAAATTGAAAACTCAACAATCTAAACATTTAATTATTTTTGTTTTGTTTCTAATGCCAGTTATATTGGGCGTAATTGGGATAGCGGTTGGCCGTTATCCCATCAGTGTTATTTCTGTTGTAAAAGTGTTGTTGTCTAAACTCTTCTCAGACGCAACTAATGGAATTCCGGAACTAGCGCAACGCATAATTTTACAAATTCGCTTACCGCGCATAATCGCTGCAATTTTGATTGGTGCTAGTCTAGGGGGGTCAGGAGCTGCGTTCCAGGCAATTTTTAAGAACCCGCTCGTAGATTCAAACATCCTTGGTGTCACATCCGGAGCAGGTTTTGGAGCTGCTGTTGCAATCTTATTGGGTCAAAGCAACTGGCACGTTCAGCTATTTGCTTTCATTTTTGGTCTGATTGCTGTATTATTGTCATTCTTTGGTAGCCGATTGTATAAAACTACTCCAATTTTGATATTAACATTGATGGGTGTTTTGGTAGGTTCTTTGTTTAACTCATTGACCTCATTGCTTAAATACGTGGCAGACCCTTTAAACACCCTGCCATCCATCACTTTTTGGTTGTTAGGGAGTTTGGCAAACGTGACCTGGCGAAATATACCAGTATTAGCAATCGTAACAATAGCGGGATTAATGTTCTTGTTACTTTTTAGCTGGCGTTTAAATATTATCTCTTTAGGGGACGAGGAGGCAAAAACATTAGGCATCAATCCAATCACAATGAAGACGACAATAATTTTCGTATCAACATTGATGACTGCAGCAGCTGTTTCAGTCAGCGGCGTAATTGGTTGGGTCGGTTTATTGATACCACATGCGGGAAGAATCCTTGTTGGGCCTGATCACAAGTGGCTAATGCCAGCTTCAATTAGCCTAGGTGCCGTGTTTTTGTTGATAATTGACCTCCTCGCCCGAACTTTGTTCCCAGGAGAGATTCCATTAGGTGTGTTGACCGGGTTAGTCGGTGTTCCAATTTTAATCGGATTGCTAAGGCGTAACCGGATAGGTTGGTAAATATGCAAATACTAACTGCCCAGAATATAAGTTTTGCTTACACACCGCAGAAAACTATTCTCCACGATGTCGATCTAAATGTAGATGAAAGCGAAGTTTTGTACATCCTTGGCCCAAATGGCGTTGGAAAGACGACATTGTTACATATTTTGGCAGGGATTTTATCGCCTAACACTGGGAAGGTTTTCTTGGCTGATAAGGCGATTGAAATATACTCTGCTGCTGAAAGGGCGAAGAAAATCGGTTTGATTCCACAAATACACACACCTGTATTCGCATTTACGGTCAAAGATATGGTCCTTATGGGCCGCGCCCCGCATTTGAGCTGGTTTGGTGCACCAACAAAAGAAGATATCGAAATCGTTGAAGATGCTTTAGAGCAAATAGGTTTGCTCGAATTACAAGATCAATCCTACATCAACCTCAGTGGCGGTGAGCGACAACTGGTAATGATTGCACGTGGACTCGTTCAAAAATGTCAAATCTTATTGATGGATGAACCTACAGCACATTTGGATTTGAGCAATCAACATCGCATATTAGAAATCATTAAACAGTTGAGTAACCAGGGTTTATCTTTTGTGATTTCTTCACATTCCCCAAATGATGCTTTGGCTTATGCAAATAATGTTCTATTATTAAGTGGTGGGTGGGTTACCGAATACGGTCCACCAAAACAAATTTTATCCGAATCTCTTATTTCTGCTGTTTATGGTATAAAAACAGAAGTAATTTTTGAATTCTCTGAAGGTAAAACTGTGCCTAAAGCTGTTGTTCCGCGCCGTCCACTAAAATTGTCACCAGATGCATTAAATCAACCGGGCAATCCTCTCCATCAGATTTATTTACGAAGTATTCATGAACCACAACTTTTAATAATTACTGGGTTGAGTGGGACAGGCAAGACAACCTGGTGCCAGCGGCTCATAAAAAGTGCCTTTGAAATGGACTTATCCGTTGCCGGCATACTTTCACCAGGCATTTTTGAAAAAAATCAAAAATTAGGGATTGGTGCGAAAGACCTTTATGGTGGCGAAGAAAGAATGCTGGCTCAACTTCGAGAAAATGTTGACGCAAAGATTTCTACGCCACGATGGGCTTTTGATTCTGAGGTTTTAAAATGGGCAAATCAGAAGTTGGGCAGTTATCCTGAGACCGATTTATTGATTATTGACGAACTAGGACCCCTTGAATTCCTGAGGGGTCTGGGATTGACAGAAGGCTTGAACCGAATTGATTCTGGTAATTTCCGATTAGCCTGTGTCGTTGTCCGTTCATCTCTGCTACCAAAAGCGCTTCAGCGCTGGCCAGAGGCTATTGTTGTGGATGGAGGCGGGTAATTAAACAGTTTTTATTCTTTCAAGCACATTGTCAACAAATGATCCACAATCATGTGGAAATCTTCAACGATCTCCATGCTGTTTGAGGGAATAACCAAAGGATAATCTACAAGGTCTTTAAGTTTTCCTCCATCAAAGCCAGTTAAACCAATGCTTACACCACCAATTTTTCTGGCAACTTTGACCGCTTCTAGGACATTCGGTGAATTTCCACTGCCACTGATGGCAATTAACACGTCCCCAGATCTCATCAAATTCATTAAAGGTTCTGCAAACACGCGGTCGTAGCCTTCATCGTTTGCATAAGCAGTGAGCGTAGGTATATTATCACCCAGTCCAATCACCTTTATACGTTTTTTATCTGACATTCGTGTATTCTTACCGAAATCACAGACCATGTGTGCTGCTGTTGCCCAGCTTCCGCCGTTACCACAAATAAAAATCACGGACTCTTTTTCACGGGCTTGTTGAATCAATTCTGTAATTTCTGCTAATTCATCGATTGGAAAGATCTCGATCACTTCCCGTATAGCAGCTAAATAATTATTGATTATGCGAAAATTGTCAGACATTTTTAGTTTCCTTTAATTTGTTGCTGATATTCATGATGACGGCGTAATAATTCATCTTGTGTCACTATGCCTGTTGTACCCAATTGTTGAACAGTAACTGATCCCACCAAATTGCCAATGTAGGCTGCCTCTTTGCTAGTCGCACCAGCACACATGGATAATCCTATACCAGCTAATACAGAATCCCCGGCTCCAACAATATCAATGGGACCGTTGATTTGGTAACCCGGTAGATGGTTATACTCATCTTGCCCCATGTTTCCAATGCCGTGTTCTCCAAGCGTAAGAAAAACCGGCCTCTTTTGGATGTCCCAAAGCACCTGAGAATAATGTTCTGACTTTGAAAACAAATTGTCATCCAGAGCCTGTCCTGTTAATTCGTCAACAGCGACTTCGGCTTCATGAATATTCATTTTCAACGAGACATTTCTATAGGCAGCTGCGAAGTGTCTTGAATCAACCATTACCACTTTATTTGGATTTTTTCTCGCGAGCTCTGACAACAAATTGCGTAAGAAAGGCGACATTGTGCCGAATCCATCCTGCTTTACTTGTTCGACCACCAGAACGCCATCATGTGTGCGTAGAGCATCTTCCAAATGCCTGCCAAGCATGGTATTCAATGATTCTGGATTTGGAGATCGGTTGATGATATCGATTCGGTTTAACTCAACATTAGAACCATCCAGTTCTTTCATCATTGGCTTCGTATAGGTTGGTGTAAAGCGTTCGTTGGTTTCAATTAAATAGCTTGTATCTGCACCTCGCGCTTCAAGTGCTCTTCGAAGAGTGTAGCCATTTCCATCAGAACCGATATAACCAATAACAGCGTGTTGTGCGTTTAATGATGAAAGGTTGTTGTTAACAACTCCCGCTGCTCCTGGTTGGCCTCGAAAATCGATCGCTTGGAAGGCTTCTTTGTGGGTTTCAATAGAAAATTCTGAAAGAGAGCGATCAAGTTGAATATAAAGATCTAAGAAAAAATCCCCTAAAACCGCAACCTTTGTTTTAGAAAAATTTTGTAAAATTTCCTGAAGTCGGCGTGTATCAATCATAAATACTCCTATAGGGCTGATTTTTCCATAATTAATCTGTGCAGATTTGTTATTGTTGCTCGATGTTGACCCCGAATGTAAAACGATTCCCCTCCATCAGCCACGGTTCGTACAAGAACTGTTTTATATGGGCGGAAATAATAAGATGCATTTGATTTTGGTGCTTCGGTGTGAATGTCATCACCTAATTCAACCAGGTCAAAAACGGCGGATGAGAAATGTTTGATTTCTTTGCCTTCTTGTTTTGCAACATTGCGTGCCATAGAAAGCGCTTTTAGATAAACTTCAGGACCCATTACAGCGGTACCAATATTGAGAATCACTCCACCCTCAAGGTTTTGGACGAAGTATGCCAAAGTAAGGAAATCCCTATAGCTGCTCTCGCCAACGGAGGCACCATCAAAATTTGGGTGTTCATGAACGATATCCTGACCAATGCCCACATGTACTGTTATTGGAATTCCAAATTGGTATGCTGCAGCAAATAAACTCGATTCTCGATATGGGAATTCAATTGGATCTTCATAAATCATCTTGCCGACGGCTTCGCCCAATCCGTAACCATTTTTCTGGGCATAGCGTGCAGCATCATTAACCCTACCAGTTTCTTTCCACAAGCCAAATTGTCCTTCTTGAATATAACGAGCCACGGATTCTGTTGATTCCCCGATCATGGCAAATTCCATGTCGTGAATGGCACTGGCACCATTTGTGCCAATAAGCGAAATAAAACCTTTTTTTATCAGATCAATTAAAAAACGGTTCACACCACTGCGGATAACATGTGCACCCATCATTACCATAATGGTTGCACCTCGACTTTTTGCTTGTATTATTCGCTCGGCTAGAATTTCTAGGTGCTCATTTTGAAAATCTGGTATAGGGTCGTCCAAATTCAAAAAAGTATCCCTGCTTAAATCATTAATCCGTTCGCTAAGAGGTTTTAAAATTAATCGATCTCGATCAAAAATTGGATAGGGCATTTGTTTATTCCTTGCACATTAAATAATCCCATAATTGCGGAAAAGGTCTGAAATCTGACACAATCACATCAGCGCCAGAGGCAATGAGCCGATCACGTTTCCATTCATCAACACCTGACCGGCTAGCTTCATTTGTAGCCAATCCGATGGCAATTCCACCAGCTGCTTTGGTGTCTTCAATCTCAACAAAGCCATCACCAAAGGCGACTAATTCAGGGCCTTGAAGGTGGTTTTCCTTAATGATTTTCTGAATTAACATTCGCTTTGAAAAGGATTTGTAATCATCTTTGGCACCATAAATACCTTCAAAAAACGATGTGATGCCTAGCAAGTTCGCCTCATCGAAAACATATTTTTCATCGGTTCCTGAAGCCAGAAAACAAATAATGCCATCTTGTGCAATACGTTCTAAAGCATTTAATGCTCCAGGTACCATCATTTCATCGGGTTTAATTTTCCCTTGGCGTAAACCATTCAACCGATCAATGATGCGTTCCATCAATAAATCATGGTAGAGTTGCTTATAAACCAATGGCTTTTCTGCGGTGCCACCGCGTTTTTCAACTTCTTCGGCGAGCCTAAGCATTTGATAAATGGTTTGTTTTCCAGTTGTTTTAGCTACATAGGCTCGAACGATTTGCTCAATTTCACCACGGTCCTCATGATGGGGCGTATTTAATAGTATTTCCACCATCATGGGAATCATAATTTCTTGCCAGCCCTCACGGATTAGAGAAATAGTGCCGTCAAAGTCAAATATTGCAAATTTTATTAATCCACGGGGAATATCAGGATTGACAACTTCGATGTTATTGTTTTGCAGCAATCTTTCCATGTGTTTTTTATAGTTATTGTATTTATTGACAATAATAATGGAGAGTTTGATAAACTCTCCATTATTTCATTGTTCATGTATTATTTTGCGATTTCTGAAACTCTGCCAGTCTCTTTATGTTGAATGATAAATTTGTGCTTACCATCTGGCATTATTTCTTCTTTAATCAAAATATGCTCGTTGTCATAATCCTTTGTGGTTTTTATTTTCTCATATTTTCCACCACGCCAGTCATCGATTTCGACAGGTTCCCATTTACCGCTTTCTCCCGATTTATAAATCGCATCGAGGATACAATTGATAACATAACCATCATAGAAATCTTCCATCGGCTTTCGATTTTCATCAATGGCATCGAACATATCGTTGAACATTTCAATGTAACCCAGGCCATCCTCTTCGTTTCCAACCGGGAATAACCATCCTTTATCAGACTCCGATTTTTCAGCAACATAGCCTTCTGTGCCTGCAGTTGTGAACACTTCAAAGCCAGTGCGAAGCCAATGATTTAACCAGATAGTTCCTTCAGTACCTGAAATTTCATCTCTCAAATCCATCCCACCTCTAAAGGTCCAGCTAGATTCAATTTGGGCAATCGCTCCGTTTTCAAAGCGAACTAAACCGATGGAAAAATCTTCAGCTGCAATGGGATGAACCATTGTGTCTAGGTAACCCATGGCAGCAACTGGACGAACATCTTTGCCTATAAAGTTTCTGCAAATTTCAGCACAATGGCAGCCCATGTCCACCAACGCACCACCACCGGCCAGCTCTTTATCAAAAAACCAGGGTGCGTGTGGTCCTGGGTGCGTTTCACGTGATCGTGCCCACAAAACTCGTCCCAGAGCCCCTTTGTGAACAAAATCCAATGCCTTTAGGTTCTTTGGCGTGTATACCAGATCTTCTAAATAACCATGAAATATGTTTGCTTTTTCAACCGCGTCTAAAATTTCTTTAGCTTCTTTCCCCGTTCTCGCTAATGGTTTGGTGCAGAGAACAGCCTTTCCAGCTTCGGCAGACTTAATGATGGCTTCTTTATGTTGGAAGTTTGGAAGGGCAACCACAACTACATCAGTCTCAGGATCGTTGATTGCTTCATCAATATCTCCCGTCCAACGGGGAATATTGAAGGTCTCGGCAAAAGTTTTAGCATTCTCAGGTGTACGATTGTATACCATGCTAACAACATCTTTTGATCGGCTTCTTTGGATTGTTTTTGTGTAAAACATCCCAATAAAACCTGCGCCTAATAGGGTAATTTTGTGCATATTTATCCTTTCAAAGTTAGATGTGGTCAATATATTAAGAGCGCAAACCCTTTTCACGCCCGTAAATGATGAGGATCACGACAAGCAGTGATCCATAAATAATTTGCTGCAAGGCTTGTGGTAATTGCATGGTTGTCAACAGGCTGGATATGAGTTGAATAACGATAGCGCCTGCAATTGTGCCAATATAAGATCCTTTTCCTCCTGACATTTGTGTGCCGCCAATGGCCACCGCAATAATTGATGGGAATAGGTACTGGTTACCAAGGTTTGGCCCTGCGTTCTGTGTATAACCGACGAGCAAGAATCCAGAAAAAGCTGCCATCGCACCGGCAAGAACATAAGTTATTATCACCATTCGGTTAACTTTTACGCCAGATAATCGAGCTGCGGTTCGATTAACACCGATAGCAAATAACTGCTTCCCGTAACGGGTCCTCTCGAGCAAAAGAGTCATTATCACGCCAACCACAATCCAGATGAAAATCATCCCTGGAATCCCCCAAACAAGATCACGCGCAATCAATTGGGTCATTATCGGCGCAACTTTTCCATCGTAGTAACCCTTTGTCCACAAAATCAACGCGCCCTGGACCACACCAGCCATCACCAATGTCATTACAAAGGGCGATATTTTAAGATATGTTATTCCTAAGCCATTTAATAGACCGATAACAGCGCCAATTGCTATAACCATCAATAAGACAGGTATGATCAAAGTGTTCTGCCCATTAATGATCATATAGGTCAGTAGCGCTCCCAGAGTAACAATTGGCGCGGCAGATAGGTCAATACCCTCGCCGCCTGAAATAATAACCAGAGTTTGACCAGCGCCAATAATGGCAATAAAAGAAGCCAGTCGTAAAATATTTAAGCCCTGGCGTATTGCACCCTGTAGATTACTGTATCCAGCAGGAAGCAGGCCACTTAACAAAAAAAGTGCCACAGCAATCAACATTGCAATAAGTGGCGGAGAAATCTTAATTGACTTTTTAATCTTGTTGATGTTGTTATTTGTCACTTCAGATCCATTCATTTCATTTCTTCCTGCGCAATAAATTGATAAAGCCTGGAGCAGCTAATGACAATAAAATAACCAGCGCGTTAACAAGGGTCACTGCCCAGGAATCTATCCTTATTATTGAAATAATTCGGCGGATGTTCCCCAGTACAATTCCACCAAATATTGCTCCAAGAATTGATCCGGAGCCTCCACTGAAGGAAATTCCTCCGATTATTGCACCCGTAATTGATGGAAGCGTCATGTCTGCACCGCTACCAGAAAAGCCCGATCCAGTTAGGAGGCTGTATGTAATGGCGCCCAATGATGCTAAAAAGCCCGAAAGAATATATGTCGAAACTTTCATCCACGTAACTGGTACGCCAGTAGTGTATGCTGCTCGGGGGTTTCCACCAACCGCATAAAGAAAACGGCCGTACTTGCGGTATCTAAAAAACTCCCAAATTAGCAAGAAAATTATCAAGATTATCATTGAGATTGGAATCCCCAGGTATTGCGTATTTCGATAAACATTTGTATATTCCCTGGGTATCGCACCGCCAGGTGATGGAAGCAACAACAATGCCAAACCAGCATAGATGAAACTTGTTGCAAAGGTGACAATAACCGGCTGCAGACCGAGAAAAACAGTAAGAACGCCATTTAAGAATCCGGCTGCGATTCCAAATCCAATCACCAAAGCAACAATCGCTAAATTGTGCCAGGGCTCATCGGCAGTTGTTACGTGTAAGGCGAGGATTACGTTTCCAACGGAGACAATTGACCCGTTGGAAAGGTCTAATCCACCGCCAATTAATACCAGCGCCTGACCCATTGTCAACAATAAGACAGGCAACCATGTACGAAAATTACTGTTAGTTAATCGTTGAATTGTTTCGGCCTTCAGCTCAGCATCCTGAAGAAAAAAGAAAAGAGCCGTTGAAACAATTAACAATATAAATGGAACACCAATCGCGTATTTTTTGCTAAAGGATCTGATCGAGTTAATCAAATTTTTATTGTTTTTATCAGGCATGTGCGATTACCTCATCATTATTAACTGTCTCGTGAGCACCCATACTGGCTGCAATTAAATTTTCCTCAGTTAGGGATTCGTCACTAAGATCAGCTTTAATACGACCATCTTGCATGACGATAATGCGCGGGCAAAGATCGAGAAGTTCCTGGTCATCAGAGCTATAAAATAGAATTGTTGTTCCTGATTGGCTTAATTGGTTAAGAAGTTGATAAAACTCGGCTTTTGTACCCACATCGACACCCTTTGTGGGGTCATCTAAAAGCATTAACCTGGGTTTTCTTAAAAGCCATTTTCCAATCACCACCTTTTGAGCATTGCCACCTGAAAGGGTGTTAATTGGTGATTCAAGAGATTCCATTTTGAGATTAAGTTGTTGTCCAACCGTATGCGCATCGCCTTTAGCTTGCTTCAAATTCAACAGCGGCTGTGCGTACTTTCTCCAATTAGGCAGATGAAAATTCTCCAGGATGGAACGGATCATTAAAAGACCTTCTGTAGAACGATCACCGGGGATGAAGGCAACGTCTTCAAGCATTGCGTCTTTTGGATGTTTGAAATTAATTGTTTTTCCAAATAATGTTATTTCGCCTGAATACAGTTCATTGCCGAAAAGAGTGTGTAACAATACACTTTGGCCTTGACCACGCAGTCCTCCAATGCCGACAAGTTCTCCTTGTTTGACGGAGAAACTTACCCCTTTCAGTTTTTGGTTTTCGACATTTTCGGCAATTAAAGCAGGTTCCGATTGACTGAGATCGACAAGTGATTTATTGTCGTTAACAAAAAACTTCTCACTACCAACCATCATTTTTACAATGGCATTTTCATTGGTCTCAGTGATGATTGCATCACCAATTGTTCGACCATTTCTCAATACCACTGCTCGGTCAGCGATTCGAAAGATTTCATCCATCCGATGCGAGATGAAAACTAAAGCTTTTTTGTCCTGTTTGAGTCTCTGAATAATGTTAAACAAACAATTGACTTGATTGCTATCCAAACTGGCTGTTGCTTCATCAAAAATAATAACTTTTGGATCTCGGCTGACGACTTTCAATATTTCAACAATTTGCTTTTCATCGGGCGGCAAGGAGCTCACATATGCCTCAGGATGAAGGCTGGATTGAAATGTATTTTCAAACAGCGCTAAAAGTTCGTTGGTTTCAGAGATCATTGAACGATTGTCAATAAAACCAGACCTCGTTAACGGCTCATTCGCTAACCAAATATTCTGTGCCACGGTTAACGAGGGTACCAGGCTTAAATCTTGGTAAACTGCCATTATGCCAGATTTTTGAGCTGCCATTGGGTGTGAAAAGGTAACAGTTTGATCAAAATAATCTATTTGTCCGTCGTCATGATCTAAAACACCGGTGATAATTTTTGCCAGTGTACTTTTTCCGCTACCATTAGATCCTACCAAGGCCAACACTTCGCCTTCTCTGACTGTTATAGAACCATCGATCAACGCCCTAACACCGCCAAACCTTTTTTGAATTTCTATTGTTTTTAGACAAATATTTTCCATTGAAAGTATATCTTTTGATATAGGAATTGAGCCTGGAAAAGGCTTTAAATTTGATTCTAATAATTATATACGATAATACAGAACATACAAAGAGGTTCTCTGGAAATCCAGAGAACCTCTTTTATTGTAAATTTATTTAAAGTAGGCTTTCAAGACCTCATCCCGGGTCATGATGCCATCCAGCAGGTAGGAATCCGGATATTTTCCAGATGCGACATACTCTTCGTAGACCTCATCAAAGTTTTCCGGAGTAACTACAATGGGCACATCGATGACAACCGTTGATCCAAATTGGCCGCCAAGGATGGATTTGTCCAATTCTTTCCCTAACAGCATTTCAACAGCAATACGCAGTGCAGTAGCGTTCACACCGGGAGCATTTGCCACAGCAATGGTCTTGTAGTCGGGGTCTTTCTTTAACATCTCAGCCCAGAGCTGAAGGAATTTCACACGGGCTTCGCCAACACCCAGAGGGAGGGGATCCGGGTTCGCGGAGATGATCGCCTCAAGAGCGCCAATGGCCATGCCGTCTTGGGTCCAGTAGCCATCAATATTGGGATAGGCAGCCAGGAAGTCTGACATCACCTGCTGACCGGTGGCCTCATCCCAGAAACCAGATTCACTGGCTAACACATTAATGCCGGGATAGTCAGCAAATACATCAGCAACGGCAGCCATGCGCAGGTTGTTGGCGGGATGGCCAATGAAACCTTCAATTTGGACAACATTGCCTTCTTTCAGGTTTTCAGCCAGCCAGGCAGCGCTGATGCGAGCCCATTCGTACTGGTTGTGACCAACGTTGATTACACCTTTGGCTTCAATTTCCTGGTCAATGGAGAAGACCAGAATGCCCATTTCAACAGCTTCTTCAAGAATCTGGTTGAGGGCAACGGCGTCGCCAGGGTTGACAAGAATTGCATCAACACCAGCATTGATCAGGTTTTCAAGTTGTTCGATCTGGCCAGCGACATCGGTGTCAAAGTTCTCAATAACCAGATCTTTGGTAAGCCCTAGGGCTTTGTATTCCTCGTTGATGGTGATCAAATTGTCAATCATCTGTGTACGGTATTCACTGCTGATGAAGGGGTTAGATACGCCAATGGTAAATGGGGCACCCTTTTCAGAAGGTGCGACTACAGGTTCTTCAACAACAGTATCCTCTGCTACAGGTTTATCAACTTCGGGAGTATCGACAGCTTTTTTGCCACAAGCAGCTAAAGCTCCGCCCAAAATTGCAAAAAGTGCGAGGATCGCAAAAATTTTTGTTAGTTTCTTCATTCTTTCTCCTATAAAAAAGTTTTTTTTATTTTTTGCCGTTTTGAAAAATTATGTTTTTTATATCAGAAAGGCGTCACCTCCCATCTTATATTAATGGAATTATTTTATCCTATCTTTAAATTAATTGAACAAGCAACTTGCACATTATACCATAATGAATTGGTCGCGGTATAAAATGATAAACATCGTTCTAAGTTGTTATTAATTATAAGGAGTGATTGGTTCTCCGTTTTATGGCTGTGAACCAATATGAACGCGTTTACCTGTTTCAGCAGACTGCTGGCATGCAATTACCGCTTTCAATGCTCGAAATCCTTCAATACCTGGAATTGGCACTTCAATTCCTTCGATCAACGCATTTACGAAGGCGTCGATAACTCCTGATTTAACCTGTTCAATATTCGTTGATTTTTTCCCCAACCGATAATATTCACCTGTTTCATGATTGTAATCAACGGCTAAGGGAAAATCGGGATTTCCATAAAGCGATAAAACGCCATTCTCACCATAAATTGTGGTTCTATTGTCTTCCACTTGGTAAGTCCAGCTTGTAATTACTGTACCAATAGCACCTTTTTGTGTTCGTAATGTACAAATTGCATTGTCTTCTACAGTAATTGATTTTCCATTCGGAAAAGTTTTCGCAAGCGTGTCTACTATAGCTGTTACTTCTGTAAACTCATCTTCAAGAAGAAAGCGAAGCAAATCTAATTTATGCACGGCAAGATCACCCATTACGCCCAATCCTGCAATGTCTTTGTTAAAAAACCAGGTGTCTTTACCATCAATAGCCCAATATTCACAGCCTGGATGACCGAATATCGTTGTAAAAGACAAGATCTTTCCCAATTTACCCGATTGAATAATCTCTTTTGCCTTGATATGGGCAGGTTCTAAGCGTTGGTTTTGACCGATCATTAACTTTTTTCCGCTTTTTTTTGCTGCATCAAGCATAGCCTGTGCATCCTGCAGAGTAGTTGCCATGGGTTTTTCGCAGAGCACATGTTTGCCAGCTTCCAGGGCTGCAATTGTCATCTCAGCATGGGTTGTGTTGGTTGCTGCAACGATAACCGCATCTATGTTTGGATCTTGAATTAGTTTGCGGTAATCGAAATATGCCATAGCCCCACATTTTTGTGCTAACTCTTCAGCTCGAGTTTTGACAATATCGCAAATTGCAACAACTTCTGCGTGTGGATTCATTTGGGTTTCAGGCAAATGCCGAACACGCACTATTTTTCCTGCACCAATAATTCCAATTTTTATTATCATATTTCCTCTTTAATTTTGAATATTGAAGTGTGTTGAAATTCTACAAAAAAGAATAATTAATGTTCACTTTCTATCGTTGGGCGTGGTAAGAGTTTTCAAGCCAGAGTAAAGTCCGAAAATACATCGCTATTTTATTTATTGTAAGCCAATTTCTGGATTGAAGTAGCAGATAAAAAAAGATTTAGAAAAAGTTTCACTTAATTGAGTTCCCTATTTTAAAAAGAAAATATCTCATTCATTATAAGTACTAAAGCAAATTAGGGAAGGATTTGTTTTTCGAATATTTCTAATTATCGCAATTTTGATCAATACGATATTAATTTACATATTTGTTATAATTTGGTAAGTAATTATTTTTCATTGTTTTCAAGGAGTTATTGAAAGTGCCAAATTTAATTTTAGGGATTGAGATCGGTGGGACAAAACTTCAGTTAGGTTTAGGAACATCTGAAGGAGAAATCAAAGCTCTGCACCAGGGGACAGTTGATGTAAATGCAGGTGGGGAAGGGATTCGCCAATGGCTGTTAGATGAAATCCCCTCTTTTATTAATAGATACCTGAACAATCAAGAAAAGCTGGTTGCGATTGGCTGTGGGTTTGGTGGACCAATGGATCGCCAGCGTGGACGAGTGCTTAAATCAAATCAAATCATTGGCTGGCAAGATTTTCCTTTGCGTGATTGGTTGGAAGAGTCGTTTAATTTGCCAGTTTGGGTAGAAAACGACTCCAATGCTGCTGCTTGGGGTGAGTATTGCCTTGGTTTTGGAAAAGGCAGCCACCATTTCTTTTACACAAATTTAGGAAGTGGTGTTGGCGGCGGCTTTGTTTTCAATGGGGAGTTGTACGATGGTCAGGGTTTTGGAGCAGGTGAGTTTGGGCACACATTTGTCCCGAATTTATTGAAGAATATCGTTTGTGAACCGATAAAAATTGAAAATATGTGTTCAGGGTGGGCGATTGAAACCCGCCTGCGGGAACCAGGTTATGTTCCTCAATCATCATTACTTATTGAACTGTCAAAAGGAGACGTATTAAAACTATCAACTCGTGAGCTGGCAATTGCTGCACAGCAGGGAGATTCTTTTGCACTTGCAGAGATAGACCTTGTGGCTCACGCCTTGGGGATTGGTTTGGCTAATGTACTCTGCCTAACAAATGTAGAGCGGATCGCTGTTGGAGGTGGAGTTTCAAATCTTGGGGATTTGTTAATTATCCCAACACGAAAATATACAGATAAATATGCTTTTGTAAGCAGCGAAGGCAGATATTCGATTGAACGCTGTTATCTTGGCAAAGAAATCGTACTGGTAGGAGCTATCTTATTAGCGAATCAGCTATTATTTGGCAATGCACCATAACTATCAATTATAAATTCCCGCAATTTTCGCATAGTTATACATCTCAATGACATTTTCGGGAGGTACATCCGCTTGTAGGTGATTGCATGGAGCCATAATATAACCACCACCAGGTGCAAGATCACGAATGCATCGGTCGACATCGGTTCTAACATCACTAATTGTTCCGGGCAGAGCATGGGAAATATCAACGCCGCCTAAAAAACTGATCTTTTCACCATAAAGTTGTTTAATTTGTGCGGGATTCATGCCAGAAACTGGCTCAAGTGGGTGGAGAACATCGATTCCCATGTCAATGAAATCGGGCACTAGCTTTCCAATAGCTCCATCTGAATGAAGCATGATTTTTATTTCTGGGCGAATTAATCGGATGGTATTTATAATTTTTTCTAGATAGGGGCGAATAAATTTTCGGAAAAGCCTAGGTGAAAAAACCAGGTTGTCATTCGCTGCATAATCATCACCTGGAAGCTCGATCATGTGAACGGCGGATCCAGAAGCTTCTAAATAGTTCATTGTCAGGCCACAGATAGTTTCAGTTACCCGATCAAGTAAAGCAAACGCGAAATCGGGCTCGGTCATCATGTCAACCATAAAATTTTCCATTCCTCGAAGGTCACAGGCCATTTGGAAAGGACCATGAGAAACAACCATGCGACCTATAATATAGTAACCACTTTTGTCTAATGTTTTCGCTCTTTCAAATACTCCCTCAGTCCATTTAGGATCATTAACATCCGGCCAATTTACCAGGTTGTTAATATCTGAAATAGATTTTGAGTTTTTCAACAGTCCATCGGTTGCTGAATAATAGGGGTGTGTTTGTCGCCAGGGTTGCCCAAAGTCATCATAGATTAAATTGTTGTTTGGGTCAGGGTGGGTAGGGCTACTAGGCGATGCGGCGGGCCAAATATAGCGCGTATCGGTACCCAATGCATCCAATATACGGTCGTCAATATAACTGATTGTGTGTCCTTCCCGAATTGGTGGGACAGGTTGCCCTAGCAGCAACTTTTTTAAAAGACCAAAATATAAGGGATCGACAATACCATATGGTCCACCCCAAAGCGCCAAGGGTACTCGATCAGGAATCTTATGAGATAGGCTTATTATTACTCGTTCAACAGGCTGCATCGAAAACCTCTCTTTTGAAAGTATTGTTGACAATGAATAAATATGAATAATAATTATCAATAGTTATCGAGCCAAATAATAATACATTGTATAATGTGCTCGAAGATAATTGATTTGAATTTAAATAAGTATAGTATACAGTTGATGTTTTTGATATAGGAAACAAATTTCTTCGGTTTCTTCATTTTTAGAAATTATTAGCAAAAAACCAAAAAATAAAATTTACATGATCAGTAGAAAGGAACTTATATATGGCTAAGAAATACAAAGTTGGTGTCATTGGCTTGGGGTTTATTGGCCCTGCACACATGGAAGGGATTCGCAGGCTTGGTTTTGAAGTTGTGGCAATTGCAGAAGCCACACAGGAATTGGCAAATCAAGCTGCTGAGAATTTATTGGTCCCAAAAGCCTATGGTGACTGGAAAGACCTGATTGCAGATCCAGAAATTGATGTTGTCCACGTTGCTTCACCAAATTTTTTGCACTTTCAACATGCAAAAGCCGCTCTTGAGGCTGGAAAACACGTTGTTTGTGAAAAACCATTGGCAATGACCTCCGCTGAATCTGGTGAATTAGTTCGATTAGCAAAAAAGAAAAACCTTGTCAACGCGGTTAACTTCAATATCCGTTTTTATCCCTTGGTACACGAAGCCAAAGCGCGTGTTGAAGCAGGTGAAATTGGTGAAAAAGTCTACATCATTCAGGGAAGTTATTTACAGGATTGGCTGTTATTAGAAACGGATTGGAATTGGCGTTTGGAGCCCGAATTGGGTGGTGATCTGCGTGCAGTAGCAGATATTGGCTCTCACTGGATGGACCTGGTTACCTTTGTTACTGGAACCCGCATTAAATCCGTTTTTGCTGATTTTAAAACCTTCCTCCCAATCCGAAAAAAGCCCAAAAAGAAAATTGATACTTTTGGCGGGAAACTCGAAGTCGATATGGAGTATGAAGAAAAACCTATTTACACCGAAGATTATGCAGCCGTTTTAATTAAATTTGAAAATGGAGCGCGCGGTGTCATGACTGTTTCTCAGGTGTCATCGGGACGTAAGAATCGTTTGTTCTTTGAAATTAATGGTTCAAAATCCTCTTTGGTTTGGGATTCTGAGATTCCTAATCAACTGATGATTGGTCACAGACCAGAACCAAACCAGCTCTTGATTAAAGATCCATCGTTGATGAGCCAAACTGCACAATGGACAGCCTCATACCCTGGTGGACATCCAGAAGGGTTCCCGGATACATTTAAGAAATTGCAAACAGCTGTTTACCGCTATATTTCTGCAAATGATTTCTCAGCAAAACCAGATTTTCCGACCTTTTTAGATGGACATCACACAATTCTGGTGGATGAAGCGATTTTGCGAAGCGCAAAAGAAAACCGCTGGGTCGATGTTGAATATTAAATAAAAACATTTTGGAGGATAAAGACATGAAATTAGGATTAATGACAGCAGCTTTCCCTGAAAAAAGTTTGAACGATGTGGCGGAATGGGCAAGCGGCAATGGCTATGAAATGCTGGAACTTGCATGTTGGCCAAAAGGCAAAGCCACACGGCGATATGCCGGAGTGACTACACTTGATGTTGATGGTTTAGGACCAAAAGAAGCGGAAGAAACCCGAAATACAATGTTGAAACATGGCTTGGAGATCTCGTCTTTAGGATATTATCCAAACCCACTTCATCCCGATCCAGAACATCGCAAGGTGGTAATTGACCACTTGAAAAAAGTTATTGATGCTGCCGCCCTGGTTATGGACAAACCTATTGTTGGAACTTTTATCGGCAAAGACAAAGATAAAACTGTGGAAGCCAATTTTGATCAATTTAAGAAAATATGGCCTGATTTAATTCACTATGCAGGTGATAAGGGTGTGAAAATTGCTATTGAAAATTGCCCCATGATATTTTCCAATGATGAATGGCCCGGTGGGAACAACCTTGCATCAACGCCTGCCATATGGCGCGAGATGTTCTCGATTATTCCTGATGAAAATTTTGGGTTAAATCTGGACCCTTCGCATTTGATTTGGTTGATGATTGATATTCAACAGGCAGTGCGTGATTTTTCAGAGCGCATTTTCCATGTTCATGCTAAAGATCTTGAGATCGACTACGAAGGTTTGTACGAGAATGGCGTGCAATCTTTAGGAATGGGATGGCAAATACCACGTTTGCCAGGTCTTGGCGAGGTTGATTGGCCTTCATTCATCAGCCAATTATATCGATCTGGTTATGATTATGTTATCTCCGTTGAGCACGAGGACAGGCAATTTGAGGGCACCGAGGAGCTTGTAAAACGCGGTTTCTTAATTGCCCGTGATGTTCTGAGACCTTATTTACATTAATCGAAATTAACCTTGAAAAAATCATTGTTAACATATGAAAGAGGGTTGTTATTCCGGTTTGATCGGTAACAACGATGAACTAATAATGCAGGAGTGTGATAAATGAATGTTTATGTGGGGTGTGACATTGGAGGAACCAATATTAAAGCAGGATTGGTTGATGTTGAAACAGGCACGGTTTTAATATCAAATTCAATACCTACGCTCTCTCGCCAAGGTCCGGAAGAGGTTATGAAACGAATGGCGAAATTTATTTCCGACTTAATAGAAGAAAGTCAAATTGATCGGAAAGAAATTGGAGGATTGGGCATCAGCGCTCCTGGTGTTATTGATCTTGAAACCAATACAACGATCTTCTTGCCTAACCTTTATTCAGAATGGCGAAATATACCAGTTGGGGACCGTATGCAATCCTATCTCGGCTTGGATGTTGCCATGTTGAACGATGTCCGCGCTATAACTTATGGCGAATGGGCTTATGGTGCTGGTAAAGGTGTGGATTCTCTGGCTTGTTTTGCCATCGGAACTGGAGTAGGGGGAGGATTAATTGTCAATAATCAGCTTGTTTTGGGGTTTGATGGTACAGCTGGTGAACTCGGGCATCAAACTGTCGATCTTAATGGTCCGCTTTGTGGTTGCGGTAATCGTGGATGTATCGAGGTTTTTTCCTCTGGGCCCGCAATTGCTGCTGAAGCTGGTCGTGGTATTCGCCAGGGTTGGTCTACCAAGATTATGGAGTTAATCGAAAATGACCTAAACAAGTTGACACCGAAAATTGTAGCCGAAGCTGCGAATATGGGCGATGAATTCGCCCTGGAAGTATGGAACCGTGCTGGCACCTATTTAGGGATTGGAATTGCTAATATTCTAACGTGTGTGGGAGTTAAAAGGATTGTAATTGGGGGAGGCGTGGGGAAAGCAGGCGATTTATTACTTAATCCGATTAAGAAAGTTGTTAAAGAACGGGTCCATTTAATGCCACTGGAAAAAGTTGATTTTGTGCTTGCAAAACTTGGTAATGATGCTGGGACTGTAGGTATGGCAGCATGGGTTGCCCGTCATCAACGTTGAATTTTCTTAAAGCTATTTGGAAACAAAAAAAGGCTGCCTTATCAGTTGCAGCCCTTTTTGTTAAAATGTGATTTAAATATTTTCATTAATCCAGTTAGTGACAATCTCTAAAAAAGCATGTGGATCTTCCTGTTGAGGCAAATGGCCAGTATTCGGAATTGTTGCTTTTTTGGCTTCAGGTTGAATATCAATAATAGATTGCGCTGTTTCTTCTAAGAACAGCCGGTCTTTTTCACCGCGAATAACAAGGGTAGGAATTTGAAGGTTTTTTAATTGGTTGGGTAGACTTTTTTGTCTTTGTTTGATCCAGGGTCCCATTTTTCTTAACGTCGACAAATATGCTCTCCGTTGACCATCATCCCAAACCCGTTGATTTACGCGGTTGTACAAAAACGTTCGATCGCTATCTGGCATTTCGTGTATTCGATAATAAACATTATTTAAAGTTGCGTAAGCTTTGTCTGAGTCTTTCCGCAAACTGGTATAGAGCCATTTTCCAATTATTGGCAAGCTCATAATAATTAAGCGCAAATCAAGCATTGCTTTGGGCTGTAAAAGAGAACCACCCACAAGAATCAATCCCTTCACTCTCTCAGGATGGTTGATAGCGAAATGGTGCGACAATATCCCGCCCAGGGAACTTCCAATAAGAATGGCGTTATTAATTTCCAGTTGATCCATAAATTGAATGATAGTCTTGCTAAATAATTCTGGTGTGTAATCTATGTTTGGTTTTTCTGAACGCCCAAATCCAGGTAAATCTAATGCAAAAACGCGAAATCTTTCCGAAAGTGGATTGATGACATGGCGCCAAGTGTCTGCCTCATCGCCTAATCCGTGGATTAACAACAAATTTTCAGGGTTTTCCTCCCCTGCAACAAAATAAAATAACCGCAAATTTGGTTTGCCAATTTTTATCTGTTTACCAAAACGCGAAAGGGTTTGGTAAGGGAGCATTGGTGTTTTATATTTTGAACTTTTAATCGCCATGTATAGAGTTCCTTTATCCTTTGACCGTTTTTTTAATTATATTCATTAATATTTTTTAGAATCGAAGTGATTTTTCCGCTAATTTTGTGATGAAAGTTAAAGCCTTTGAATTTATTTCAGATATATTGTATGAATGTATTTCCGCTGCTTGATTGATTAAAATGTTTTTTGTTAAAAATTTAAATTTTCACATGCCAATAGAATCTTTCTTTTTTTTGTAATTTAATAAAATTGAGAGCTATTTAAGCTTTTGTGAATTCGCTCCATTTACACTTTGTATTGTAAAAAGATTGGGACAAATACCTGTAATTTTTTTGTATGCAGCTGTCACTTCTTGAATAAAACTTTCTTCGTTGCCTTTTTTTACCATCGCTAATGCACATCCACCAAATCCTGCACCTGTCATACGTGCGCCATAGCAATTCGGTCGGAGATTCGCTAAATCTACAAGCAGATTTAATGCTTCGCTGGATACTTCAAAATCGTCTCTCAAACTGACATGGCTCTCATTAAGGAGTTTTCCCATTGATATTAAGTTGTTTCTTCGCATAGCTTCAACAAAATTTAAAACCCGATAATTTTCGTTAATCACATGATTGGCGCGTTTCATTAACGTTGGCGAAATCTCTTTTTCTTTAGCCTTTAAATCCGAGTAATTTGCTTCACGTAAGCTGTTCAATCCTAATATACTGGTAACAATTTGAACCTCTTCGTGCCGCGTATTGTATTCTGATTGGGTAAGTTCTCTGCGGGTGAGGGTATCCATAACAATAAAACTGACGTTTTCAGGAATAGGAATAAATTCAAAATCCAAGGTTTTACAATCAAGCAGCATGGCATGACTTTCTTTAGCTCCTGCTGAGATGAGTTGGTCCATGATTCCAACATTTAATCCTACCCAGTCTCTTTCAGCTTTCAGCGCAATCAATGCTAAATCAGTAGGTTCCATTAAAATATCTGATGTTTCGCAGAAAACCTTACCGATAGCTATCTCAAGTGCTGCAGAAGAAGATAGACCTGCACCAATGGGGATGTTCCCTGTTATAACACCTTGCCAGCCTTTCAATTGGTATCCTTCTTCTTTAAAAGCCCAGGCAGCGCCCTGAAGATATTCTGCCCATGATCGTTCTTGTTTTTTAAAGTTGGAAAGATTTATATGAAAATATTCCTCAAAATCTTCTGAATATACAGAAACAAGATCATCTTCACGTGGAGAAAAAACAATTGTGACATATCGATTAATAGCTGCTGGGAGAACGAATCCTTCCGAATAATCGGTGTGTTCTCCGATTAGATTAATCCTGCCTGGTGCAACGACCCTCAAAGCTGGCTCTTGATGAAACAATTTTTTATAAGTGATTTGACTTTTATTGCTAATTGCTTGAACCATTTTTCATACTTTCATTTTATGATGCGGATATGTTAAGATAATTTATTTATTATATTGACGACAGGTGCTACGCTTCACCAGGGTTGGAGTTAATCGAATTACTTCTGGTTGATAATCCTCTTGATTAATAGTATCAATGAGCACCTTTACAGCTAATTCACCAAACTGATCAACAGGTAGTTTAATTGTTGTCAATGGGGGATTTAAAAAAGGCGCAATTGGCAAATCATCAAAGCCAATAACTGATACATCCTGAGGGACCTGTAACCCAATTTCATTTAATGCCTGTATGGCGCCAATTGCCATCAAGTCGTTGTGCGCGAAAATAGCGGAAAAGCGTGCACCATAGTTTATTAACTTTCTCGTAGCGTTCTTTCCCGACTCAGCTGACCAATCTCCACTTATAACTAAATTTAAATCAGGTGATATGTTTTGGTCCAAATGTGCCTTTTGAAATCCCACGAAACGATCATTTGAACATGTTTCGCTCTCTGGACCACGGATTGTTGCAATAGAAGTGTGACCAAGGGATAAAAGATATTGTGCAGCTAAGAATCCACCATGTTCATCATCTAAACATATAGCGGAGACAGGTTCATCAATAGGCAAATTATTAAGATAAACAACGGGGAAACCTTGAGCAATCAACGGCAATAAAAAATGAAACCGGTGATCATCTCTAGGATTGATTACAAAAATACCGTCCACACGTCGGTTTACCATTTCTTCAAGTACAGGAATGAATTGCATGCCTGTTTTTGCACTAGCAAACATAATAGAATAGCCATTTTCTTGAGCTATGTTTTGTGCAGATTGAATAATGGCTGCAAAATTGTAATCCGTAAAATTTGGAGTAATACATCCCAAGGTCTTCGTTTTGCCCTTCATAGAACGAGCAATAGGGTCTGGAATGTACCCCATTGCTTTTATAATTGTTTGAACATGTTTACGAGTGCTGGCCGAAACATCAGGTTTGTTATTAATAACCCGGGATACGGTTTGCTTTGACACACCCGCCTTTACAGCAACATCAGATAAAGTAACCCGTTTTCTAAAACGCATTTTTGCTCCTAAAAATTTTAAGCCTTGATAACGGTATCGGCAACGATACCGGGATCGATATCATTTATTATATCAGACATTAAAAGCGTATACCATAAAAGTCCTTAAAATTTGGCATCTTAAATAAAAGGGTAGAAATGAGATTACGTTCTATTGGCGCTGAAATTCCCAATGAGGCTGCTTTATTTCTCCAGAGTTGAAACGGTCAAAAACCGTACCAAACATCCTCTTTAACTGAGTGCCTTTTATTGACGGAAAGAAATGTTCACAGGAATCAGGCAATTAATTATTCAAGAAGGTTCAGCTCTTGCTAGTTGCTGCCAGTCTAACATAGACATGCAATTGCTGAACCATACTTTAACAGGGTTTTTTGGGCCAATATAAACAATAATTTCAATAATATCGTCTCAATTATAAAATAATCGAATAACTGGTAAACAATTCTTACATTGAATTACGAATAAAATCTTTTAAATCTTTAGAGAGCATTATTAACGATTCTTTATGCAGGTACATCATGTGACCAGCCTTATAATAAGTCATTTTGATATTATCAATTTGCTTATCTGGCAGTGGAATGTGGTCGAAGGTGTATTCCGCAGCCAAAAATGGTGTTGCCAGGTCATAATATCCATTGCATACGATTACTTTTAAACTCGGGTTAAGCATAAAGCCTAATCGTAGATCTTTTGCTGTGTTAACATAGTGATTTTGGTAATCTTCATATTTCCAGGTTTGGTAAAGTGATTTTAATATTTCATAAGGAAGATCGGTTTCGTATTCTAGGTCTCTTCGCAAATAGTCATACATTGATGCTGTGTACGGGCCAAGAATTATTGCATAGCTTGGGTCCATTTCAAATCTTTCGCCAACGCGATCTTTATCAAAGCCTTTGAACCGGCTATCAAAACGACCGATTGTATATCCTTCTTCTCGAAGAAGTTCTTTACAAAATCGCTGGATATTAATTCTGAAATTAGTGCCTTCAATATAGTCTTTTGATAAACCTGTTAAACGCTCTAACTTGGCTGTTATATTCTCACGTTCGGTAGAATTTAGACGATTACCTTTCATCAATGCTAATGAATATTCACCCAGTGCAAATTCTCGTGCCTCATTTACTGCACTTTCGAGGTCATCTTGTAGGTCGTCAGGAAGTTTGTTATGAAACCAAGCTGATGCTGTGTATGTTGGTAAGAAAAGAATGTAAGGAAGATCATTGCCTTCGTCAAAGCTTGCAGTTTGGAAATTTAGAATTGCTGAGACAAGCATAATACCATTAAGATACATGCCATGCCGCTGCTGAAGGTGACCCGCCAGACCTGCAGCACGGGTTGTGCCATAGCTTTCACCAATTATAAATTTTGGCGAAGTCCAACGTTTATTGCGGGTTGTCCAAATGCGAATGAATTCACTGACAGATTCAATATCTTTTTTGACATTGTGAAATTGTTCGGGCTTTTCCTTGGGAACCGTACGGCTGTACCCCGTGCTGACAGGGTCTATGAAAACCAAATCGGAATGTTCAAGCAGGGTATATTCATTGTCAACCAGTTGGTGTGGTGGACCAATAGGGTTACCTTCATCGTCCATCAAGACACGTTTTGGTCCTAATAACCCTAAATGGAGCCAGACAGAAGAAGACCCAGGTCCTCCATTAAACGAAAAGGTGACTGGTCGTTCAACTGTATCAGTATCTTTCGTGTAGGCTACATAAAAAATGCTTGCTTTCTGCTTTTCACCTTGCTCAATATCTTCCTCTTTAAGAACAATGGTGCCGGTGGTGACCGTGTAATCTACCTGAGTTCCATTTATTTCCATTGAATGTTTTGTAACCGATGACGTCTCCTCAACAATGCTGGGAGTTGTTTGATCTGTTTTTTC
>Ga0255347_1002413_pt1 | contig 26665 bp, 22 predicted proteins | sample wastewater_treat_2_FD_192479 | JGI IMG/M metagenome (GOLD analysis project Ga0255347, IMG submission 192479) | Wastewater microbial communities from Lulu Island WWTP, Vancouver, Canada - plant24 | ecosystem: Engineered > WWTP > Wastewater > Unclassified | place: Canada: Vancouver, British...
TGGCTCTGACCCCGAAAGAGAGGCTCTGAGCCCGGGAACTGCTCTGAGCCGGAGAAGGGGCTCTGAGCCGGAAAGGTGCTCTGACCCCTGCGGGAATCATGCTCTGAGCCTGAAAAGGCGCTCTGAGCCGGAGAAGGGGCTCTGACCCCGAAAGAGAGGCTCTGACCCCGAAAGAGAGGCTCTGACCCCGAAAGAGAGGCTCTGAGCCCGCGGAAAGGTGCTCTGAGCCGGGAAAAGAGATTCTCATTTCCAGGAATATCCGTAGAGTCCGTTCACTTCATTCTGCTCTATACATTGAAGCCTCAGCAGCCTGCTGACTTCATGTTTTGCGGTGGATTCATCTATTCCTGTTGATGCGGCGATGTATAATGCAAAATCATTTTCAGGCGAGCCGCCATTACCCCTGAATTTTTCAACGAGCTTATCACTGATAAGCCGCCTGTTGAAGTCAAAGGATTCAAACCCCTCAACAAGCTCCTTCTGCATTTTACTGAGGGAACTGTCATTCTTATTTTTTTTGAGGTACTCCATGCTGTTGTTGATCTTCAGGTAGAATTCATCTGCTATGCTGTTTACCTCTTCAGGGGATATTCCGCCTGTGTCGCACACCGATCTGTTCGCGTCATACATGTCCCAGTCGTCGGTCAATATGGATATGCCGTATTCTGCCGATTTCATGCGCACCTCTGTCCCGGGGAAAGGGGCGAGAACATGGAACCCATAGGATACGCCCATCTCTTCGGCGAATGCGAATGTTTTACGGACAGTCTCTTTTGTTTCACCAGGCAGCCCGAGTATATATGATGCCATGGGCTCAATGCCGGCTTTTCTGCAAAGATCAGCAGCTCTTCTGCATGTATCAAGGGTTGTGCGTTTTTTTATTCTGTCCAGAATCTCCTGGTTGCCGCTTTCAATGCCGAAGCAGAGATGCCTGCATCCCGCGTTTGCCATTTTTTCAAGCATGTCCCCATGGATGGTGTCAACCCGGGCAAAGGCGCTCCACGCGTGCTTTATGCCGCGCGCGATAATACCTTCGCAGATTTCAATGCACCTTTTTCTGTGTGACGTAAAGAGATCATCTACTATGTTAATCTGCTTGAAGCCCAGCTTGGAGAGCATTTCAAATTCGTCAACTACGCGGTTTACGTCAAAATAGCGTACCCTGTTCCCCACCATTCTGTGTCCGACGCAGAAAATGCAACTGTAAGGGCAGCCCCTTGAAGTCATCATGTTAATGGGGAAGTTAAGAGCCCTGTATTTGGAAATTTTTACAAGGTCGCGGGCCGGGAAAGGGAGAGTGTTGATATCTTCAATAAATGGCCTGTTGTCGTTGTGGATCGTCCGGCCGTTTTTTCTGTATGAAATTCCTTTTATGGAATTGATATCGCGGCATGATTCAAGCGCGGCAAGAAGTTCGGTTGTTGTTACTTCTCCCTCGCCGCGTATAACATAGTCTATGTGGCTGTGCGAGAGCATGCCCTCTGCGTCAAAGGTAGCGTGTGGGCCTCCGATCATCGTAACCAGTTCGGGATTAACAGCACGGAAATCTTCAAGTATCGCAAGCGCCTTCTTAACGTTCATGCTGACCGCGGTTGCTCCCACTATATTCGGCCTGTATTCCGAGAGTACCTGCCGTACTCTTTCGACAGAGTATGGTTCAACGATGTAATCTTCAATCCTGACGTCGAAGCCTTCACGAATAAGGTAGGCTGCCAGGGACATCAGCCCGAATGGGGGTGCGGGGCATTCCTCAAAAGGGTATGGGGGATTTATCAGCAGAAGCCTGGTCATATTGTTCTCCATTATATCTGAAAGTTATCTGTATATGTCATTCCCTGTTCCCCGGGGAACAATCTCGGGGTAGCGCCCGAACCATCTGAATTATTTTGTCCTGTCAATGGATTAAAGATAATAAATGCTTAGCTTTTCTGTACAAGCATTAAAGCAAAATAATATTAAGGCAAAACAAAAAAACGGGAAATTTGGAAAAAACAGCAGAGTTAATTCCTTAATTATTTTGCAGTACAAATGCTCTATTTTCTCCCGCCAGAGGCAGCGGAGGGAATTAAAACGACCGCTGCACTAGTAAATATTTTAGGAATAATTACTGAAAAAACAGAAAAAAATCAAAACATGGATCAATCATATTTAAATTTGCCTGCAATGCTTTTTAAATGCCTATAAACGTGTTTAAATGCTCGTAATCAGACTTAATATCGCTGCCAGAGGTAGCGAGAATACGAACAGGGACAGGTGTCCCCAGGCTAATTGTTCTTTGAAATACTGTATAAATGCGCCATGTTTGCCTGCTCATAACAAAATGTCAGGATATTGCGGGTTAACCCGTGAACCTGATTAAATCCCGGTTGTTGTAAAAACAGCCTTTAACTGGTATAAAAACCTGTCCTCACTGCCTTGAGGAGGTTTGGCAAGGAAGCCAGTACAAAAGAAACAAAGGAGTGTAAATATGATTATCAATCACAACATGAGCGCGATCAACGCTAACAGAACATTGAAGTTTTCACACTGGGGAGTTGCCAGTAGCATGGAAAAACTCTCTTCAGGTGAAAGGATCAACAAGGCCGGAGACGATGCTTCCGGGCTCGCGGTATCCGAAAAGATGAGGACTCAGATTATGGGTCTTCGCCAGGCTGAAAGGAACACAGAGGACGGTATGTCCTTTGTTCAGGCCACTGAAGGATACCTGAACCAGACATCAGCCATCATCCAGAGGATCAGAGTACTCTCTGTTCAGGCTGCCAACGGAATTTATTCCAATGAAGACAGGCAGCTGATACAGGTTGAAGTATCAGCCCTTGTGGATGAGGTTGACAGGATCGCATCACAGGCCGAGTTCAACAGATTTAAGGTTCTTATGGGTGAATACTCACGTACGTCACCCAGGGCGAGCATGTGGTTTCAGATGGGCGCAAATCAGAACCAGAGGGAGAGAGTGTTTATAGGCACAATGACAGCCAGGGCATTCGGATTCGTGGATGCCGGCCAAAAAGTAGGCATAACACTTGAAACACCCGAGGGCGCGAACAGAACAATCGGTATGTGCGATGATGCTCTTCAGAAGCTTTCCAAACAGAGAGCAGACCTTGGAGCATACTATAACAGGCTTGATTACGCCGCCCGTGGTCTGATGACAGCCTATGAGAATATCCAGGCTGCTGAATCGAGGATCAGAGATGCAGATATGGCTGAAGAGCTGGTTAACTTCACCAAGAACCAGGTACTTGTCCAGAGCGGCACATCGATGCTTGCACAGGCCAACGTATCCAATCAGTCTGTACTCAGATTGCTCGGTTCTATGTAAAAGCGCGTTATACAGTGTAAAAGTTCAATCGGCTATTACAGGCTCTTTGAAATTAACATGGTTCTCAAACCCTCACAGAGGCGTTTGCGTGACTGATTCCTGCCTGACAGCCTGCCGGTCTTCCGGCAGCCTGTGATGTCGGGAGGGCATCACTGGCTGCCGGAAATTATTCGGCAGTCATGGTTGTCGGGATTATGGGCAGTCCTGCAACGTCAAAAGGAGAAAACCTTAGGGCTATATGCCCCGGCACTGCGCATGAAGCGTCAGTCCGAAAAACCCGGGTTGTAAAAATACAGAATATGCAGTCCCGGAAAAATCAAGGGAGGGTTTAGCATGAGAATCAATCATAACATGAGCGCCATATTTGCGAACAGGCAGATGCAGAATGCTGCTGGCAGGATGGACAAGTCGATCGAGAAACTTGCATCCGGTGAAACCATTAACAGGGCCGGCGATGACGCCTCGGGGCTTGCGGTATCCGAAAAGATGAGGACCCAGATCAACGGGCTCTTCCAGGCGGAAAAGAATGCCCAGAATGGGCTTTCATTTATCCAGGTCGCCGAGGGATCGTTCCAGCAGATTAATGAGATCATGCAGCGCATAAGGTCGCTTGCAGTTCAGTCAGCGAACGGGATCTATTCAAACAACGACAGGATGCAGATCCAGGTCGAGGTTTCACAGCTGATTGACGAAATCGACCGTATTTCTTCATCTGCGGAATTCAACAGGTTAAAAATGTTCACGGGCGAGTTCGCAAGAACAAGCAGATCTGCGAGCATGTATTTCCAGGTTGGAGCAAATCAGAACCAGAGAATCAGGGTCTTCATAGGTACGATGAGTGCCAGGGCTCTCAGTCTTATAGAAAACGGAGATAAACGCTCCATTAATACAGTCGGGCAGGCAAACTCAATGATAGGTTATGTCGATTCAGCCCTTGATAGGCTGAACCGGCAACGGGCGGACCTGGGAGCGTATTATAACCGGCTTGAAAATACGATTAAGGCGCTGGCGCTCTCGTACGAGAATATGACGGCTGCGGATTCAAGGATTCGTGATGTGGATATGGCGGCAGAAATGGTTAATTTCACGAGGGACAAGATCCTCGTTCAGACTGGTATTGCGATGTTGGCTCAGGCGAACTTCAAGCCTCAGCTGATTATGAAACTGCTCGAATGAGGATAATGACAAGTTAATCAGCCATGCGGTGCGGCTGTACGCCCCTTCCCGGCGGGGAGGCCGGGGAGGGCGCAATTCTTTTTTAATGAATAGGAGGTCTGATGACATAACGTTCATCTATTACAAGGAGGTAAAACATGAATGCGATAAGTATTGTCGAAAATTTTAGAAATAAAATTGTGAAGGCGGGAGATATAATCCGCAATGACAAAACTGTACCGGGAAAACATAGTGTTGAAATTCCCCGCAGAGATGAGCTAAGCCCTGACGAAATAAAACGCACGGTGGAAGAACTTAACAGGTTGAGCGGAAAATTTAACGAGAAGGTGCAGTTCGGATATTACGAAAACACAAACAGGATAGTAGTCAAGATCATTGATAAGGATACAAACGAGGTAGTCAGGGAAATACCTTCAAAGTATTCGATCAGGCTTCTTGAGCATATTCAGGAGTGCACAGGTCTCCTGGTTGATGAATCAAGATAGTAACTGATTGTATTTAGATTAAGGCTTTTATAGATCCGCATAAAGTCGCGGAGTGGATGAACTATGCTTTTTTTACGAATTTGACCTTCAATCGGATGCTCCCTGCTGTATCCCGCAGACAGACTGCTCTATCATCGATTATGCCTGTAAAATGATAAAATGTCACTCTGACTGGCCTGGCCTGTAAACGTTCATTACAGGTTTTTCGCCGTTGTACCTGAATCTGGTTTTAAGCTGGATAGATGCTTCATGAAAATCCCTGTACTTACGGTTTTTGTGATCACGGAATTTAACAATCATTCTGTCGGATCCGTTCTTAAGAATAACTATGCGTGATTCGGAATAACTGAAAAAATAATCTTCGCGTATCGCCGCGGCATTGATGAATACTGTGCCGTTAAGAGAGTGGATTGTGCGCTTGCTCTGCCCCATGCACGATGGGATATGTGTATGGCCAAAGAGCCACAGTTCAACTTTTTCTTTTTTAAGTACTTCGGTAAAACGCTCCGACCCCTGAAGGTTCCTGTATGTTGGAAAGTTATAGCAGAAGCCGGTGTTCTGCACATGGGAATGTGTCACGGTGATTATTATGCACTCCCGGTTGTTCTCTACTATGGATTTCCACCAGAGAAATACGTCGTCGGATATGTCGGTGCCTGAACTATCCTCTTCGTCAGAGAGCATTATTATTATCAGGTTGCCATACTGCAGAGAATAGTGGAGCGGCTTGCCCGTTGCCTTGAGGTATTCCTCTATGTTGCGTGCCTCGTGGTTTCCGGTGATTTCGTATATATCCCTTATGCCGGTTCTGGAATATGTTTTGTAGAACCATTCGAAGGATTCAGGTATGTTGTCACCGGTTGCAGCCTGTATCATGTCGCCCACGCAGATAGCTGCGTCAATGTTTTTCAGTGATGCGATGTCATCAACTGCTGTGTCAAAATTTTCCCTTTCCTTCTGATTGCGCGGCTGCAGATCTCCAAAAACCCAGATCACAAGGTCATCGTTTTTAAATGAATTCTGTTCAATTTCCCGTTCTTTTGCCGCAGATGAACAGGCGGAAATAAAAATTGTTATGATTAAAACAGAGTATAATCCGTGCTTTAAATCTGCTGCCGCGGTTCGGGCTCTATTTATGAGGTTTAGTAATATCATGCTGTTTAACCTTTGAGTGTTTATATTAATAGTTTCCTGAAAAAGTCCATCGTGGACTTTTTCAGGGTCGGTTTTGCGAAGTAAATTCGCAAAACCTCACATTTTTCGATGTTTTTAAAAATAAGACATCGAAAAATGGCGATACATCCGTGTATCGCATTAACAGTTTCCTGTTTTTCAGGAAACTGTTAATACTGAAGATAGTGCGGGCAGTCAATCAAACTTTTAAGACCGGGATTGTATATGTGCTATTTTTATCGAAAAGTACCGGGTGAATATTTTACGGGAAAATAGCTTGATTTTCAGCTATTGACCTGCAGTTTTGTCAAAGCATATCCTGGTTTTACAGTTTATTTCAAGCAGGAATAAAATTCAGAAATAAAATTAAAAAAAGCATCACGGGTAACGGGGATGAAACGGATTATTATTGTTTTACTTGTCGCAACTGCATTTAACGCCTATTCTCAGGAGGAAAATGTGGTTTTAAACTCTGCTAATCCCGGGTATGACAGTTCCACTGAATTTTTTGAGGTTGATCCCTACTGGCGTCCCATTGGGAAATGGGTCGTTACGGGAATTATTCCTCCGCTCACACTTGCCTTTGGTATGAAAGTATGGGACTGGGGAGAAAGTCACGAGCCGAGAATTGGAAACGAAGGCTGGTTCGGCCAGGATACAAGTTTTGGAGGGGCGGACAAGGCCGGGCATCTCTACGCGCACTATGTTGTTGAGAGGATGCTCTTTACAGTTTATGATCACCTTGATTCCAGGCCGAATGAAGCATTGATATTTTCAACTACAATGAGCTGCATTGTGGGACTTATGATTGAGCTTGGCGATATGTACACTTCTCAGTACGGCTTTTCATTCGAAGATTTGATTGCGGATTATGTAGGCGTATTCGCTGGCGCTCTTCTCGATTACTCGCCGATTGCTGATTCATTTTTTGGCCTGACTGTGACTTATGTTCCCACAGATGCCTATCTTAAGAATGAGCGCGGTTGGCTCAGGGCATTTCAGTGGGTTAATGATTATAGCGGTTTCACATATCTGATGCACCTGAAGTTAGCGGGTTTTAAGAATATAGGTATTGATATTCCTGAATTTCTCCGATACATCCAGCTTGATGCAGGATATTACACAAGGGGAATGTCTGCTTATGATCAGATAGAGAACCGGACCAGAGATGATGACAGGCGTTATCTCTATTGCGGTATCAGCATAAACTTTGCTGAAATCGTAAAGGATTTTTACGATGATGACAGAAGCGTGGCATGCAGGGTTTCACAGATCCCATTCAGGTACTACACAATTCCGTCAGGTCCGAACTATTCAAAGGAACTTGCACATTAATTGTTACGGATTATTCAGTGATTTTAATGTGACGGGATGTATGCGCAATACATCCCGTTTTATTAGCAGTTTCCTGAAAAAGTTCACGATGGACTTTTTCAGGAAGCTGTTAGAAGCAATATGGATAGCGGGATATTTCTGAAGAGTGCGGTGTTTGGCGTGTTTAAGTTTTGACAGGAGTCAATTCCTTAACTATTTTGTAGTATAAAATACTCTATTTCATCCGCTAATAGAGGCGGCAGAGGGAATTAAAACGATCGTTACATTAATAAATATTTTCAGGAATAATTATTGAGTTTTGATTAATATTTTTTATGTTACATAATGTTTATGCTTTAATCTGAAAATGCCGATAGTATTATTCAGGGGTAATAGGCTGTATTTTTTGAATTTTTTGAGTTACCTGTTATTATGTAAATGTTCTGCCCCAACCGGGGCAATGGCTATTTGGAGGAGAGGATGCCGGTAACATTGGGCGGTGTAGCTTCGGGGATGGATACTGATTCCATAATTTCGAAACTAGTCGAAGTGGAATCGCTGCCGATAAAGCAATACGAGCAGGAGAAAAAGCTTAGCAACTATAAAAAGGATGCTCTGAGAAACCTGCAGGGGAAGCTGAAGGACCTTGACACTAAGGCAAGGGACCTGTATGGCTTCCGGGCCAGTTTCGATGACAAGCTGGCTGTCTCGTCAGATGACACTGTGCTGGATGCCCGTGGAACAAAGCAGGCTGATGTGGGAACCAAAAAGATCGAGGTGCTTCAGCTTGCATCGGCACACAAGATATCCTCTGACCCCATGGATGGAGACAAAAAACTTCCCGCCGGATCATTCACTATTATTGTCAATGGAGTTGAAAAAAAGATAAACTTTAAAGGGGGCAGGCTCAAATCATTGAATGATGTTATTGCTGAGTCAGCATCAGACCTGATATCAGCCGAATATGTGAATACAGATGGTACATCATATATTATAGTACTTACTTCTAAAATTACAGGCCGTAAGGGTGAGATCAATTTCACAGGAGGCGAGGAGTTTCTTAAAGAAGCCGGGCTCATAAAAGGTGAAAAGCTGACAGACCAGAAGGATACGCCTGTTATTTTTGACAGTAAATACATTTCTGCATACAGTGGTGAGTCCGGGCCAGAAGGGCAGGATGGGAGCATGAGTGTTGGCCGTGAGGGCGCAGAGTTGACAATAAGCGGGATGTTATGGCGTGAATACGAGCTTCCGTTGAAGACCTTGATTGAAAAGGATACGGTATTCAGATTTAACTTTAAATATGATAAACAGGTTGAGGAGAAGATTCCCCTGCGGATTGAGACCGGGCCTGTTGAAGAGATAAATGTAAAGGGGATCATACTCCACAGTTATAACATTTCGAGGACGCGGCCGCTCTCAAAAAAAGAGGAGAGAAAATTTGATACTATCATAGGTGTGGGGGGGGTTGCGTTTGACAACGGTAAAAGGATAGAAAAGATTTATCCTGTTGACACTGATGCGGCAAATAAGTTTGAAATTCCCGTTGGAAGGGATTTTCAGGGGAAGAGTATTGAAAAGTTTATTTTTTATTGTAATGACGGCAGGGTAATATTTTCAGATGCGCTTATTGTCACACCGGTAAAGTCAAAGGGTAACTTTGAGGCTAAAAATACCGTTGCCGAAGCAGCAAATGCTAAGCTTAAAGTTGACGGAGTCGTGATCGAAAGGGAGCGCAATGATGAACTTAACGATGTAATCATGGGGCTTGTACTGAACCTGAAAAAGAAATCCGACACAGTTGTTGAGATAAAGACAACTCACGATGTTGATAAATCATTCAAAAGTATTAAAGATTTTGTGGACTCCTACAATTCCTATATTGACACGCATAACCAGCTTACTAAGACAGTCAAAACTGATAAACCGGGGCAGTCGGAAAAACTCAGCGATAGCGGGCTTTTCGTAAGCGATTCCACCCTTGTCAGACTTGAAAACACGATTAAGACTGTCGTTAACGGGGCATATTCAAGCAGGGTTGAAAAGCAGATCAAGCTCTTCAGCCAGATGGGGGTCAGTACGGGGAAGGTCAATTCGAGCTGGGAATCGATCAGGGAGGGTAAGCTCACGATCGATGAAGATGAACTGCGGAAGGCGATTACTGAAAATCCCGAGGGGGTCACTGCTTTTTTCGGAACCGATACAGACGGTGATAACAGGACCGATTCAGGCATGGCTTTTAGCTTAGTGAGAGAACTTGATCCTTATATTTCGTACGGGAAAAACATTATCCAGACCAAGATGGATTATGAAGATGAACTGATCAAGATGGCGAACCAGAAAATAGAGAAACAGATGACGCATCTTAAACAGTACGAAGAGAAGCTGAGAAAAAAATTCGGCACAATGGAGAAGACCATTTCAGGATCAAAACAGCAACAGGACTGGATGAAGAGCCAGATGGGCGGCGGAGACAAATAGTAACGGAGGAACTAATGGAAGTCAGGATTAACGATTATCCGGTTGAGATAACGCTGGAGAATGAAAAAGACGCCAGAGAGGTGGTCAGGTCCATTACAGAATGGATTAATGAGAAGAATCTTATTTTTCTGGGTGTTGATATAGACGGGAACTACCATGACGCTTCGGAAATTCCTCCAGTGCCGGTGGAGAACATTAATTTGCTTAACTGCCTTGTCCAGTCAAGGGCTGATGTTGTTTATGAAACCGTAAATGAAGGGATTGCCTATTGTGACAGGGTGCTTGCTTTTCTGCAGGATACAGGTGAAGAGGGGATCGATGCTGATGAACTGAGTGACCTTATTTCGGGGATGGAGTGGCTGCAGGAGGTCTTCTCTGCTATTGCAGGCCTTCTGAAGATGGACCTTGCTAAGATCAGTTTCAGGGATGAAAAGGTTTCAGCATATATTGAGAAGCTTGCGGCTCTGAAACACGGACTGGTTACATTTATGTCCGAAATGAAAGAGGAGGATAACCCTGACATCGATGAAAGCCTGTTTTACATTTTGAGAGAGATTTTTGGCGTATTCCTTGTGAGCGAGGAGATGAAGAGGCTCATCATAGACAGCATAGATTCACCCGATGTACTGCTTCAGTCACTGAAAGAGATAAAGGAGATGCTCCCGCAGCAGCTTGAACTCCTGGAAGAAATCGCTGCAGCCTACCAGACCGGGAATGATCCCGAAGGAGCAGATAAACTTTTCCAGTTCATAGATTTCCTTTTTACGTATACCCGCACATGCTACCAGGTATCGCCTGTGTTCGGCGTTGACCTGAAAGAGGTGGTGTTAGACGGAATTTCGCTTGATGAAAAGAACCGCGAATTGCAGACTCTGATGAACGAGACCATGGACATCATGGAGAGCAATGACATGATAAGCCTGGCCGACATGCTTGAATACGAAATTAAAGAGAGCCTTGAGAATGTCGATAAATACATAGACCTGCTTCTTGAGCGGGTCTGATAAACAATTCGTCATCATATTATGCCGCAGGCCGGGGAAGGCCGCAATAACAGGAAATTTGCTATGAAAAAAAGCGAAAAGAAACTCTGGGGCGGAAGATTTGAGGGTTCTGTCTCTGATGTAACAGAACGTATTTCCCGATCGGTGCATTTTGATTACAGGCTTTACAGTCAGGATATACGAGGTTCCATTGCGCACGCGAAGATGCTGCATAAAATCGGAGTGCTCAATCCAAAAGAGCTTGATGATATAGTTGCCGGGCTGTCGCAGATAAGGGAGGAGATTGACCGCGGCGAATTTGTTTTTCTTGATTCACGCGAGGATATACACATGAATATCGAGGCGGCTCTGACTGAACGTATAGGTGATGCAGGGAAGCGTCTGCACACGGGACGTTCACGTAATGACCAGGTGGCCACAGACGTACGCATGTTTATAATGGATGAATCCGTAGTAATAGACAGTCTGCTCGCGAAGCTGATTGCGGTGCTGGTTGAAACAGCAGAAAAGCATATAGATGTTATAATGCCCGGATACACCCACATGCAGGTGGCGCAGCCGGTCCGGTTCAGCCACCATATACTGGCCTACGCATGGATGCTGGTGCGCGACAGGAAGAGGCTTGAGGATGCGGTGAGTTCATGCAGCAGGCTGCCCCTGGGGAGCGGCGCCATGGCTGGCGTAAATTACGCGAATGACAGGGAATTTTTAAGGAACGAGCTGGGATTTAATTCTGTCATAATGAATTCCATGGACGCGGTGAGTGACAGGGATTTTATGTTAGATTTTCTCTACTTCGCGGCAGTTCTTGGAATGCATCTCTCACGATTATGCGAGGAACTGATCCTCTGGTCCTCATCGGAGTTTTCGTTCATAAGGCTTGACGATTCTTTCACCACAGGCTCGTCAATCATGCCGCAGAAGCGCAATCCTGATGTTGCTGAACTTGTGCGCGGAAAAACCGGAAGGCTTTACGGCAACCTTTTTTCCATGCTTACAGTGCTGAAGGGGCTGCCCATGACATATAACCGTGACATGCAGGAGGACAAAGAACCGTTGTTTGACACAGTTGATACTGTGATTATCAGCCTTGAGGGCGTTACGGGGATGATCTCCACGATGACAGTAAATGCGCAGAGGATGAAGACTGCGGTGCGCAGCAATTTTTCAACGGCAACGGATCTGGCGGATTACCTTGTACGCAAAGGCGTCCCTTTTCGCGAGTCACATGAAATTTCGGGAGGCATAGTACGCTACTGCGAAACAGAAGGGAAAGATTTTTTTTCGCTTTCCGCTGATGAGCTTAAAAAATTTTCGCCTCTTATAGATGATGAAATTGTTACTGTTCTTGATCCGTCCTCTGCGCCTGAAAGAAAGGTTTCCGCGGGCGGCACGTCCCGTTCTTCGATTATTGAACAGATCAGGATGCTCAGGGATTCAGTTGAAACCGGACATTAAAGTTATAATCCTAAGAATATGCCTTTTACTCTGTTCTGTCCTGTTGTGCCTTATGCTGGCCTCAGCCGGAGCAGATATCTACATAAGCGTCAGGACTAAGGGATCAACAACCTCTGTGGTTGATCATTTGCCATACAACAGGTGCGGACTGCTTCTCGGTACAAGCAGGTACAGGGCGGACGGCACATCAAATCCTTTTTTTACCAACAGGATCGAGGCTGCGGCCATGCTCTACCATGCGGGAAAGATTGATTACATTATCGCAACGGGTGACAACAGCGACAGGCGGTACAATGAGCCCAGGCACATGTTTGCTGAACTTGTTGAGAGGGGAGTCCCGGCCAGGAAAATATTCCCTGACTACGCCGGATTCAGGACACTCGATTCTGTTGTGCGCGCAAGGGCGATATTCGGGCAGGAATCATTTACTGTCATATCACAGAAGTTCCATAACGAAAGGGCAGTATATATTGCCGGGTATTACGGGATTAATGCAACGGGATTTAACGCGGCTGACTGCAGCGATTCAGGCCGGATAAAGGTAAGGCTGCGCGAGGTTCTGGCGAGGTTCCGCGCCTTTATAGACCTGCATGTCACGGCAGAGCAGCCTAAGTTTCTGGGCGGGCATATTGAAATTGATTAGTCCGTAAGAACCATTATGTTGTCATAATCCGCCATCGCGCTGCTACCTGTACTGTTTGAATCTGTAAGTATGCCTATGACCGATGGATGGTATTTTGGTTTTTTCCCGAAGTATTTGCGGTAGTCAGCCAGAACATTCCGCTTGAAAGTGATCCATTTATTCAGGTTTTTGTTACCGGTGGCCACAACTATTGTTTTGCCTATATATAAGGTAATTCCGTATTTTTTAACGTGTTTGTGTACAACCGTGCCTTCGGGCGCGGTGGAACTCCAGACATATTTGATCCAGTCCGCGGGCTGCTTCTCCCAGTCTAATATGGGCAGATTTTTTCTGGGGAAGACCACGTATATTGCTGCGGCGGAATCATTTAATTTATCTATTCTCTCATCGGCTTTGGCGGGAATTGAGTGGACGCGCCAGTCCCACTGTATAAAGGGGTATTTGTATATATCCCAGTATTTTTCGCGGCCGTTAAGCTTCATCTTTTTTACCTGTCGGCCGATCTGTATCATTTTGTTCAATTTAAGGGTTGATGCCCGCATGAATTTGTTTTCACCCTCGGTGATGATCGAATAGATTTTGGCTGCCTGGTCCTGCGATTTTGGCGATTCCCATGCGGGGAAAGGGCTGCTGCCATAACTCTGGAAGTCCTCTAAAAGCAGATAACTGTCCTGAGCGGGGTAGAGTGTCGTGGAGTCATAACCTCCAGGTCGTACCAGCGCATAGAGCAACAGAAGTATGGTTAATAAGAATCTTTGCATAATCCCCCCGGTAAAAGTGGTTTACATTTTATGATAATATTAATTCAATAGATGTAATTTAATATAGAAACAGACAGATGTAAAGAAAATTAAAAAATCAAGCCGGTAAAAATGTTCAACGAAGATGAAAAAGCCTCATGGTTTAAAAAAACATATTTTATGCTGCGCAGCGCCCTCGCTTACAGAAGGCTTTACAGGCAGTTTGCCTCTGTAAAGGGGCGGCCCATGATATGGGGCGCATGGAACATGATTGTTTCCGGTCCGAATATCCACATAGGCAAAAATGTCACAATGGTTGCGGGTGATGGATTCAGGACTACTTTGACGACTACCAAGATGCATGGAACAGCCGGAAGTATTACCATCGGCGATAACGTCCTTGTCATGAACGGTGTCCGGGTCAGCAGCGCCAATAAGATAGTAATAGGAGATGACTGCATGCTGGCGAATTTCTGTTACCTTACGGATGCTGACTGGCATGATATCTATGACAGAACATATTCCCCGGGACGGAATGCGCCGATTATTCTGGAACGCGGAGTGTGGGTCGGTGATTCGGCGATTATCTGCAAGGGGGTGCATATAGGTGAGAATTCCGTTGTGGGAGCCGGGGCTGTGGTGCGGCATGATATTCCGGCAAATGTAATTGTAGCGGGTAATCCGGCGAAGGTTATAAAAAGGATTGATCCCTCGAAGGTTAAGCACATGGGCAGCCTTTACGCGAATTCAGTTCCGGGCGTAAAAAAACGATGAGAGTCTGTCTTCTCTGTTATAGAGGGAACCCCTATTCGGGCGGACAGGGAATATACCTTAAATATATAGCCGAAGAGCTGGTGCGGCAGGGGCACGAAGTTCATGCCGTTGTCGGCCCGCCTTATCCGGATTACATGAAGGGAGTAACCGTTCACTCTATACACAATAACGAGTATTATGTGAAAAAGGGATTCTCGGTTATTGACGCTGATAATCCGTTCGGTATTTTCAGTCCGATAAACGCCTACGAATGGGCGCACAGCAGGCTGGGAGCTTTCCCCGAGATAAGCTCGTTCGGGTACAGGGCATATTTTCTGCTTAGAAAACTTCACGATAAATACAGGTTTGATCTAATACACGACAACCAGTGCCTCAGTTACGGCCTGCTGCTGATGAAATCGTTCGGCATACCGGTGCTCGCAACGATTCATCATCCCCTTTCAGTTGACCTGCGCATGGTGCTTGAACGGGCCGAATCATTTGTACGTAAGTTCCGTTACGTCATGTTCTACCCCACGCTGATGCAGTCAATTGTCTCAAAGAGGCTTGACCACATAATTACAGTTTCTGAGGATTCTAAGATGATGAATTATCGCGACTTCGGAATCCCTGAGGAAAAGCAGACAGTGGTCTACAACGGGATCGATACAAAAATATTCAGGCCAGTAAAAACTGATAAAAATAAAAAAGATATAATATTCGTGGGGAACATCGAGGATGGCAAAAAGGGATTCGTTTACCTGCTGAAAGCCCTGAAGCGTTTAAAATCCGATATCAGGCTCGTAGTTGTTGACGGCGGGGCTCCCCACAGGAAGATTACCAACATGCTGATTGATAAGCTGGATCTTAGAAGCAGAGTCCACTTCGTCGGCACAGCTTCTACTGCTGATCTTGTCAGGCTTTACTCGCAGTCTGCTATTGCCGCTGTCCCTTCAGTTTACGAGGGATTCGGTTTTCCCGCGGGCGAGGCCATGGCGTGCGGCATACCGGTTATTTCGAGCGACGGCGGCGCCCTGCCCGAGGTTGTTGGCGACGCGGGTGTTATTGTTCCGGCGCGGGATGTAACCGCGCTTGCGGAGGCAATTGACAGTCTGATCAATGATGCAAAAAGGATGAAAAAATTTGCTGAAGCTGGAATGGTCAGGGTAAAGAAAGAGTTCAGGTGGGAGAGCGCTGTCAGGAAGTTGGCGGGTGTTTATGGAAACCTTAAAGGGTGACAGCGCGCGTCACCCTTTAAGGTTTTTCAGTATATATTTTACCTCAATATAAATTGTTTTCTTTTACGGCCTTTATAACAACAAATCCTCCTGTGCCGTATCCTTTTGTCCATCTCACCTGCAGTCCGGAGCTTTCGGGGAAAACTGCCTGGTTGCATTCAAACCCGGAAAAACCTGAATTTTTAAGCGAATCAAGAATTTCATTGACGCTGTAGAAAACCGCATCTTTGTAGAAGCGGCTTTCATTTTTTTTATGTTTGTACATTATGCCAAGTTCACTTTCAGAGTCGATGAATCCGATGATTATAAGCCCGTTTTTTTTAAGTATACGGCAAGCTTCGTGAAATGCCGCATCTATATCATCGAAGAAGCAGATCGATGTCACCATAAGCACAAAATCAAATGAGCAGGGCCTGAACGGGAGCGCCTCAGCCGCGGCCTGTACGGAATTAATACCTTTCATTTTTAAACACGCGGCCATGCTGAAAGCAGGGTCAATAGCTGTCCGGATGTTAAAAGGCATTGAAAATCTTCCCGTGCCCGCGCCTATCTCAATCCCGTTTAACCCGGCCGGAATAAAATTTCTGACCGCTTCGCATTCGGCTTCATAAATCTGTTTATGAGTATCATACCAGAAATCATACTCAGTGGTGTATCTGTCGAATGCTTCTGTTTTTGCCATGAGCTGTATTTTTAAGATGTCCGGCATGAAGGTGCTTCTCACACCGGCTATTCTTCCCTGGGCTTTGTGTATATGTCTGTGGAGACTTTTTCCAGCACCGCTATCTCGTCATCCGAGAGTATCAGGGATGCGCCGCCGAGGTTATCGCGTACCTGGTCAGCGCTGCGTGCGCCGAATATTGCGGCCGAAACCGCGGGGCGCGAAAGTATCCACGCGATTGCAACGTGGCCGGGACGGGCCCCCCTTTTGTCGGCGATAGATTGGAGCGTGTTAACAACCTCTTTAACTTCAGGCCAGTACTCCTTTTTAAAAAACCTGTAAAAGAAAGACCTCGCGTCATTGCGCGGGAATACCGGGAGTTCTTTGTACTTGCCGGTGAGCATGCCTGCTCCCAGTGACCCGTACGGAATAATCCCCAGGCCCTGTTCAACGCATATCTTCATCTGGTCTGATTCTATGTCACGCTCCAGCAGCGAGTAGTTGGGCTGGTACGAGACAACATCGCCGCAGCTTATGGCATCTTTCAGTTCTTTGCCTGAGAAGTTGCAAACACCTATGTGACGGATTTTGCCCTCCTGCTTCATTTTCATAAGCTCTTCCATCGATTCCTCAATCGGCACGTCGCTTACAGGCCAGTGTATCTGGTACAGGTCAATGTAGTCGGTCTGAAGGCGTTTAAGCGACATCTCGAGGTCATGCCTGATGAATTCGGGTGAAAGAATTTTTTCGTACCGTCCCTCTATGTTAAGTCCGCATTTTGTAGCTATGATTATACTGTCGCGCTTTCCCTTTACTATGCTGCCTATAAGTTCCTCTGCGTGTCCGTCGCCGTAGACAGGCGCCGTGTCAATGGTGTTTATGCCGCAATCGATGGCAGTTTCAATGGCTTCGACAGCCGACTTTTCATCATAGGCGCTCCACATTGTGCCGCCAATGGCCCAGGTGCCGAGTATGAGTTCGGTTACTTCAAGTGAGCTGTTGCCAAGTTTACGTTTTTTCATTGTTTACCTCGTATTTTACTGTCTAAAAGATAAGCAGTCTGCTGACAATTAAAATTTTTTTTTGGCGGGCCTTTTCCCGCCTGATTTGCGATCATGTAAAAAAGTTCTTGTAATCCGGTATCATTTGATATATATTTTTTTGAATGCTGCCAGTACTTTTCCCCGCTGAAAAGTACGCGCTCGTACTGTGGAACTGTGGCGGCCTTATGAAGAAGATATTTCCAGTCGAAAGTGCCGCAGATCCCCATGATGAGTTCTATACGGGAGAGGGCACAGCAAAGTAGTATGCGGATGCAGATGGTGATGGCGCATACTATACCGGTACATACATTGATTATCAGTGGCGGCGCACATCGCTGGACATAGATTTTGTCAGTTCCGGCAACTTATCCATCACCCAGACAGGAGGCGCTATGGACCTGATTTCCGGAAGGTTCGGCGAGCTTAAACTTGTTGATGACGTGAACATGCTGCTCGCGGGACTCTGCGGCGAAAAAGATCTGGCCGTTATAAAAGAGAAGCTTGTCGATGTAGTTCTTTTTCTCCGCTATGAACTGAAGACCCGCGGCAGCCTCAAGGGGGAGCGTACCGAATCCCTTGGTGAGCTTGAGACCCGTGTAATGGAATTTCTGGGATCATGGGATGGAACCTCCTTCGAGATTATCTATCCGCTGATTTACGAAATGGTGCGCCAGATCCCCAAGTTTAACATATACGGCATAGACATAACTGAACTTCGCGACATCGCGCATGATTTTGAGGCAGAGTACAGGTATGACCAGACCTTCGGTTCCATCGCCGCTGATATTCGCAAACTGACTCACCAGCACCTTTCGGAAAAGGTAATTAATAAGATAGAAAAATTTGAGCAATTCCTTCACTCAGAAAAAAGTTCAGCAATGATAGAGGGCAGTACGGTCTACAATGTTTCCCGCGAAGACAAGGATGATCTTCTGGACTCGCCGGTCTTCCAGGACCTGCTTATGCTCAAGAACAGGCTCAAGGTGGCCTGGTCGGACAGCGGCGAGAACAAGGATTTTTTGTCGCGCGAGGAATTCTACAACGTGCTTGAGTCCAATCTTGCGGGGCTTCTGACTGAAGAGGTTACATCGCTGAAATCCTACGAACGCTCCGTGGGATACGTACGCCGCATGAAAGAGAATCTGCGTGACCAGGAATGGATTGAGATGCGTTTGGGCATGCAGAGGTACAATCTGAAGAAACTGATTGAGGAGATCACCCACAGCGGTGTTTCCAGAAAGGGTGAGCTTATCTTCAGGCTGGTAACCGCGGACACCCTGCTTGAACAACTGGCTTTTATTTACTATTCGAATCTTGTAAACACAAAGTACAGGATAATAACTGACGAGGTGTACATTGAATCGCTGGAGGCCCTGGTTGACCTGGCTTTCTGCGCAAGGGCAGTGGGGCACGGCACAAAGATGCTTGGCAGGTTCGCGCTGCTGATTGTGCGGCTGCTGATGCAGCTTGATGAGCGGCCGGACAGAGTCGCGCATTTCCCGAGCATTGTCGAGGCCATGAACTCGGAGCTTGAGAACAACTTTCTTTCAATAAAGGAACTCTACTCGGCATACCTTGTGGACAGGGAGAACGCTCCGGAGCTTACGGGTATTCTGAATAATATTATCCGCGAAAAGACCACGCACGTGTTGAGCAATCTGATCAACAGCATAAAAAATTATGATGCCAGAAAATCTCTCGAGCCGTTTAACAGGGTGCTTGACGAGGTGAAAAAATCCGGCAAATTGAATATTTCTGACCTGGTGTATGAATTCGGGACAGACAGTGATGTGTCATACGGCATACTGGAAGGCCCGGAGTTTATGGGCGGCAAGGGGTTCTCGCAGATCAGGAACTCGCGCATTATACGGAGCAGGCAACTGCCCGATTTTGACGTGCCAATGGGGTACGGCTTCAGCACGCTCACATGGCACCACATACAGACGGGGCAGGTGAGCGTGAACGATCTGGAGAAAGAAATAGCTGCCATTACAGGCAGGCTTGAGAAACGCACCGGGAAAAAACTTGGCGATCCGTCGAATCCCCTTCTTTTAATGGCGCGTTCGGGCGCGGTGGCATCGATGCCGGGACTTCTCGATACAATCAGCCATATCGGTATAAACAGGGATACGGTTAGGATCTGGTCAAAGACGCTCAAAGAACCGGCGCGCGCCTATCAGGCATATATAAATTTTATGCTCAGCTATGCAAACAGCGTGCTGGGGCTTGATACCGATTACATAGTGAAGGAGTCGGGGTTTGACAGTTATGTAACCGTTTTCCGTGAAGGAATGTTCATTATGATGGATGCGGCAGAGGCAATCTATGAAATTATAATGGAAAAGAGCTCTTCCGGTTCGATCCCCGATGATCCAATGGAGCAGTTGTGCAAGTCTGTTATTGCCGTATTCAGGTCATTCGAGAGGGATATTGTGCAGAAGCAGATAATCCACCTGGGTATACCGTCACAGTTCCAGACAGGCTGCCTTATACAGGAATGTGTACCCATACTTTCTGCCGACGACTGTTCGGGAGTATTCTTTACACGTAATCCTAATACCGGAAAGATCGGCACCGATGTCGAGGAGCAGATAGAATACAGCGACGGATTTTTCGGCAATGTAATTGCCGACGGGGCAATTACGCCCGGTACAACCGAAGACTTTATCCGTGACCATCCCCGGCACTTCGAGAGTTTTAAACAGTTCAAGTATTTTGATGAACGGATTCAGCGTTATCCCACGGACATCGAGTTTGCCATACGGGGCGGCATCAACTACATTGTTCAGTCGAGGATACTCAAGCAGTCTCCAATCGCAAAAATAATAAACAGCTACGAGTTCTTCAGAGAGAAGATATACACAGAGTACAAGCTGATCAAGCGCACTGCCTTCGGCCTTAACAAAAAGATTCTGGGCACATACCTTGACAGCAAGGCTGTGAACGACGCGCCCGTTATTGCGCAGGGTAAACCGGTAAACGGCGGAGCAGTCAGAGGACGCATAGTCAAGGACCAGAACAGCATAGCTAACATGGATGGCAAGCTGATATTCATTACAGAGAGCAATGTTCCGCCACGGGTCATTATGGCAGAGAACAGGTTTTACGGCTATCTCTCTAAAGAGGGAGGCGTGACCTCACATGCCGCACTTGTGGCAATAGGAGAGGGTAAGCCCTGCGTTACTGACATAATCTGGGAACATGGCAAAGAGCCCGGCGAACTGGTGCTGGGCACAACAACGCTGCGTGAAGGTGACTACATAACTCTGGACGCAAACACCGGCAGGATATATCTTGAAGATATTCCGATACGCGAGGTGTCGATTGTTGACCACGACTTCAGGGAGATCAGGAACGAGATCCTTGCGGTGATCGAGGATCTTGTTGCTCCGGTTGAGCAGAAGTGATTGAAAAGTTTTAAAAAAATGTTTGTAAATAATTAAGCAATAATATTTTTTGTAACTATCATCATATCCAGTCTGCAACACAGCAGTATAACTGCTCGTTTCATTAATTAAATTATCGGGAAGTATAATGGATTATTTTTTAATATTTAAACTCGCAGCAACAATAATTTCTGGAGTATTACTGGGATTTATCTCCTCCATTCCCGTAGGCGCTGTGCAGCTCGAGGTGATCAAAAAAACAATCAACGGACACAAAAAACCCGCGATCGCAACCGCGTGCGGATCCGCAACATCTGATTTTATATACGGCATGCTGGCGCTATTCGGTCTTGGTGGCTTCCTGCTGCACAAGGATTTCCAGATTGTAATCTATTCTCTCGGCATTGTCGTGCTTTCGTACCTTGTGCTGAAGTCGTACAGGGAACGCGACTACATGCTTCACAAAGAAAGGCATATCCGTTACGGCAAGAGGCTTTCGTTCCTGACCGGATTTACAATCGCCATAACCAATCCCGGTATGATAATATGGTGGCTTGTGGGATTCAGGCTCTTTGCCGACCTTAACCTTTTTCCGGTCATTTCGGCCCCTGTCAGGGCGCTCTTTATCTTTTCCGGAGCATTCGGACTATGTCTTTATCTGACGCTGGTTGCAGTAATACTTCACAGGTTCAAGAAATCCTTTTCAGAAAAATTTTTATACAGGACAAACATCATCCTCATGTGCATCCTTATTCTGCTTATAATCTACTTTGTTGCAAAACTTGTGAGCCTCTGTGCAGACGTGAAGATACCGGTTATATGATTGTTTTCGCTTCCCATCCTTTATAAACCATGGTTTAGGAATTGTGCGGCTAATTACGGAAAAGAAATTTTCGTTCACCACAGCGCAATTATAGGACAGGGGTTAAGACTCTTCCTGAAGGCGCTGAAGTTGAGTTCGAGATAGAACAGGGGGATAAAGGCCCGAGAGCGGTGAACCTCAGGCTTCTCTAACCAGGAATTCCTTTGACGGTTTCCCAATTAACCTGAGACCGTTTTTGTCCGGTTCAGTAATAATCTCAATGAATTTGTTTCTTCCCGGTTTTTCTTCGATTATAACAGGAACATAGTATTCATTATACCCCGTGGTCATTCCGTCCCTGAATTTTTCCGTGAGCATGGTACATCTTCTGCCTCTGAACTTTTTATAGTATGCAATCTTCTGTCGGGTGTAAAGCTTTATAATGCGTTCGCTGCGCAGTGTCTTGACCGATTCATGTATGGCGCCGGGCATATCAGCCGCCGCGGTTCCCGGCCTGGGTGAGTATCTGAATGTGTGTACATGGGAGAACGGGACGCTCTCTGCGAGGTTGACAGTCTCTTCAAATTCATCTTCAGTTTCACCGGGGAATCCGACTATTATATCAGTGGTAAAGTTGAACAGGGGGTCTATATCTTTAAGTCTGCGCACAGCATCCATATACATGGTGCTGTTATACGGGCGGTTCATGCGTTCCAGAACAGCGTCGCTTCCGCTCTGCAGCGACAGGTGCAGGTGTTTTACCATTTTAGGATGGGCAAAAAGACGGGTAAGTTTATCATCAGCAGCTTCGGGATTCAGCGAGGTCAGATGCAGCCTGAAGTCGCCCTTCGTTAAGAGTACCTGTTCTACAAGCGCCGCAAGATCAGCGCCCTGATCAGCATACTTGCCGATGTTCACCCCTGTGAGTATGATCTCCCTGTAGCCGTGATCAAGCAGTTGCCTGAACTCACGCAGTATATCCGCCGCGGGCCTGCTCACAGGCGCGCCGCGCATAAACGGTATAATACAATATGAACAGTAGTTGTCGCATCCGTCCTGAATTTTTAAATTGACCCTGTTGGTTGAGCATTTTACCGGCGCGTGATAATCAAAGCGTGACGCGGCTTTGAGTTCGATCTCACTTTTTTCCATCCCCGCTATGAGTTGCGGTATAAGGTGCTTGTGGTCATTTGAAATGTAGGTAATGTTCCGGTCGTGCATTGTCTCATCGCTGACGCAGCCTGTTACTATAATCCGGCGCGGGCTGGCATCACCGCAGAGTTTCATGGCACGGTATATAAGCTGGCGCGCTTTCCGTTCGCTGCGTGACGTTACCGCGCATGCGTTGATTATATATATGTCGGCATTTCCGGTGAAGGCAACTGTATGACCGGCGTCCTGAAGTGCTGTTGAGACAGATTCGATTTCGGACTGGTTCAGCCGGCAGCCCAGCGATGTTATGCGTATCTTCATGGATATAAATCAGGGGGCGGGGCCTATTCCTGTCAATTATTAGTTTCATTATATAGCGGTAATTTATGGTAAAAAAATTCTTTTTAACTCTGTCATTGTTAAATCCGTCCATGGGGCGGTTTTCAAGGTCAGGGGCCTTTGCTGCCGGCAACAGCATCATGGCAAAGAGAGACATATTTTTTGGCGCGAGGATTTTTTGCGTATCAGTTTTACATCTTGACAAATAACTGCGGCGGCTTTAGCTATTTGATACGCTCCCGCGCACCCGGAGGGAGCGGGCTGTTGAATGATTAAGAGAGTTGTGTCCGTATTTTTTCCGGGGATCAAAACCTTTTCCGGAGTTAATTAATGATAGATCCTAAAATTATCAGGGATGACATTGAGTCTGTACGCAGGAATCTTGCAAAGAGGAACATGACAGGCGTCGTTGACCTTGATGAGTTAAAAAATATTGACGAGGAACGCCGCAGCCTGAACCTCAAGTCTGACGAGCTGCGTGAAAAGCGCAATACACTTTCAAAGACAATAGGACAGCTTAAAGGGCAGGGGCCCCAGGCAGAGGCGCTCAAGAAAGATGTTCAGGCTATTGCCGATGAACTCAAATCCTTTGCTGACAGGCAAACTGAACTTGAAAGAATGTTCAACGAACTGCATCTTTCGCTTCCAAACATGCTCGATGCGTCTGTGCCTGAAGGCAAAGACGAAAAGGATAATGTTGTTGTCCGCACATGGGGATCAAAGCCTGAATTCAGCTTCATGCCAAAACCGCACTACGAGATTGGAACCGGCATGGGCATACTCGATTTTGAACGCGGTGTTAAACTCGCGGGGGCAAGGTTCTACCTTTACAGAGGGCTTGCTGCGCGCCTTGAACGTTCTATCATAAACTTTATGCTTGACCTGCACACTAAAGAGAACGGCTACGAAGAGACTTTCGGCCCCTTTATAGTTAATGACGAGAGCATGACAGGTACAGGCCAGTACCCCAAGTTCAGGGACGAATATTACCGCATTGACCGGGACGGTCTCTCTCTGATACCCACAGCCGAGGTTACGCTGACCAATATCTACCGTGACGAGATAATCGAAGAGGAGAATCTCCCGATATATCTGACAATGCAGTCATCATGCTTCAGGCGCGAGGCGGGCGCTGCAGGCCGTGATACCCGCGGACTTGTGCGGGTGCATCAGTTCCAGAAAGTAGAACTTGTAAAATTCGTCGAGCCGTCAACATCGTTTGATGAACTGGAGAAGCTCACCGCGGACGCAGAGGAGGTGCTGAAGCGTCTTGGACTTCATTATCGTGTTGTGCTGCTCTGCGGCGGCGACACGTCGGCATCTTCAGCGAAAACCTATGACATCGAAGTATGGATGCCGGGGCTTGACAGGTACATGGAGATATCATCGTGTTCAAATTTCCTTGAGTACCAGGCAAGGCGGGCGATGATCCGTTACAGAAAAAAAGGGGAAAGGCCCGCGTACCTGCATACGCTTAACGGTTCCGGTCTTGCGGCGGGCAGGACAATGGCAGCGATAATTGAGAACTACCAGACTGCCGATGGCATGTTCGAAATTCCCGAAGCGCTTAAAAAATACATGCAGGCTACGACGTGAAAGAGTTAAGCCTTAACGGTTCAGGCTGGAGCGGACTTCGTCTTGCCCTTTCGCTGTCGCTCATGAAAGGCGAGCCCGTAGTTATTTGCGGCGGGATGAATGTCCTGACTTCCGATCCTGTGTACACGCCGCTGTACGATGATATTAAAAGATTCCTGTTTGACACCAACTGCGGAACCATCGCTGAGTCGGGCGGGGATATTGTCTTCTATCCCGAAACCATAATGCCCGGGCGATACAACATTGAAACCGGCAACTTTTCATCTATAGCCGAACTTGAACTTTTTTTGCTGCCGGCGCTTTTCTTCCGCGGCTCGCGGTCCGTAATAAACTTTACAGGAGTGACCCATTCGCACGTCTCGTACCCCACTGTTTTTCTGAAAGAGACGCTCTTTGGACTTATTGAAGAGTGCGGATTTTACGCGAGTATGAACATGAAGCGTTTCGGCTACTATGGGTCTGGCGGAGGAAGGGCGGAGTCAAGGATATATCCGTCAGAAAAAAAAACACACAGCGGGCTGCTTGAACCCCGCGACGTCAGCCTTGAAGGAATTCGCATATTTGTCGCGAGAATGGATATGTCTCTTGCCGACCGCGAAAAGGAGTACGTGCTCAAGAACATCAAGGTTCCGGAAGGGAAGGTGCAGGTTGTTGAGATTCGTGCTGCGGATGGTTTCGGGAACTCCATACAGGCTTATATGAAGTACGGGCCGGTAAATGTTATACTTTCACGCGACATGGAGATTTATAACAGCGCGGGCGACCTTGTCTTTGACGAGGCAAGGTACTATGCGGCGCTCGGTTCGCTCAGGGAGGATATCGCGCTATTTTCGCGTACCGGCAGTCTGCCGCGTAATATAGCGGCCGAGGTTATCCCCTATATGATGGTGAGTAATTCCCCTGTGCCCGCAGCCTTTGCGGATGTATGGAGTGCAGGCATCTGCAGACAGATCGGGATATGATTGTCATTGTCAGCCTGCGGCGGCTCCATCTATCGTGTATACCCGGTATATGGGTGCAATAATTGCGTTTCGCGCGTAACTGATAAATCCTGAAAAAATCAAAGAGACCGGAATGTAATCTTAATCGAGACACCCCCTTCTCCTGAAAATTTTATTTTTCCCCCGATCTGTTTAACAAGAGCTTCAATCAACTGAAAACCTAAGTTCCCGCCATCTGGATAGGAAACATTTTCGGTAAGGCCTGTACCGGTGTCTTTTATTTCAAGCACGTTAATTCCCGTAGATTTATCACCGGAGAGAACAATGAGTACGCTGCCGGTTTTGCCCCCGGGGAAAGCGTGTTTGAACACGTTGGAGAGTATTTCGTTTACAAGCTGCGCGAGGGGTATGGCGGTGTTCAATCCAAGCTGTATATCCTGAGCTGAGACGTCTACAGTGATCTGGTTTTTTTCTATCCTGTACGAGTTCATGAGCAGTGGAACAAGCGTGTTAATGTAATGGCCGAAATTTATAGAGGTAAAGTTATTGCTTGAATAAAGTTTTTCGTGTACAAGCGCCATCGTGCGCACGCGGTTCTGGCATTCGGTTAAAATTGATTTTACATAATCGTCGGTCTGCCTTGATGCCTGAAGGCTGATAAGACTGGTAACAACCTGCATGTTGTTCTTCACTCTGTGATGAACTTCGCGTAGAAGGAGCTCTTTTTCGTTTATTATGTGCTTCAGGTTTTCTTCGTATTTTAATCTGTCAAGCGCTATGCTTATGGTTTGCACTATGGCCTGGAAGAAATCGAGCAGTTCTTCTGTAAAGAAAGATTTTCGCCTGTCGATGAGTATAAAACCTGAATTCAAGTTTCAAATGCGAATAGATAATCCTCCAGTAGACTTATAGGAGACCGCCAGTTTCTGGATTTTCGAGGACGGCTATTAATTTTGAA
>Ga0255347_1002414_pt1 | contig 26651 bp, 22 predicted proteins | sample wastewater_treat_2_FD_192479 | JGI IMG/M metagenome (GOLD analysis project Ga0255347, IMG submission 192479) | Wastewater microbial communities from Lulu Island WWTP, Vancouver, Canada - plant24 | ecosystem: Engineered > WWTP > Wastewater > Unclassified | place: Canada: Vancouver, British...
ATTTAGTAAGGAATACTTAATAAAAGGAACTTTTACTGAGAATTATTATCAAGGAGGTAATCAATATCAAAACTCAGGTACGTTCGAAATTAAATCAAATTAATAATTTAAAAAAATAGTAAAATGAAAATAAAATATATAACTATAATTATCTCACTTTTAATACTAATTTTCATTAGTGGTTGTAAAAAAGAAAATGTATGTGGTAATATGCCGGAAGGACTTTATGAAGGCTGGTTTACTGACTATGGTGCCAGTTCGGTATACATTCCTTTGTATGTATCTAAGATAGATGAAAATACTTTGGTAATTAATAGCACAGGGGAATCTTCATACGGACCTTTTGTTAAAAGAGATGGGTGTTCCATTGGTGGAGTAATAGAGGGTAAGAGTTGTTTGGGGGAAGTTCAATTAAAAAAGGGAAATTACCTTATTAAAGGTACATACTCATATCTTGCTAACAATGGGGGGCAAGGAAATCCCAATCCCCAATATTATGAAGTTCATGGAACTTTTGAAATCAAGTCAAATTAAAGCATATAACAATCAATCATGAAAACAAAATCAATAATACTCTCTGCAATTTTTGTAGTTTTTACATTGTCAGTCTTTGCTCAATTAAAAGTTGACCAATATGGGAGAATAGGCATGGGTACAAACTGGCCGAATCCTGAATTTAAGTGTCATATTGCTGGAAATTTACTTTTAACGAGCTATCCATCTAATCCTTTTTATGAATTACGAATGAAAGTAAACAACGGTTGACCAGGTGTTGAAATTGGGAGCAATTATGACAAAATAGCGTTTTGGTCATCTTACGTTGAATATAATGATCTGTATGCTGCAAATTATTACAAATTGTCAGATAACCGTGTTAAGTCAAATATAAAAGACATTACTTGGGGCTTGCAAAAATTGATGCAAATTCGTCCTGTTCACTATTCTATCGTAAATAATATGTTTGATAGTTCAGGAGTGAAAATTGAAGGAACTAGAAATCAATATGGTTTTATTTCACAAGAGATAGAAAAAGCCTTTCCAGAAGTAAAAATCACAGATGATGTGCTTGGGTATAAATTGATGGATTATGACCAAATAATACCAATTACCGTAGCGGCCATTCAAGAGCAACAAAAGACAATTGATTCATTAAAAACTGAATTAGCGAATTTGAAAGACCAAGTAAACTCAAACATTTCACTTGGTATAGAAAACAACAATTCATCTACATTAACTTCACGAACTGTATTGAATCAAAATTCACCAAATCCCTTTAATGAGAGTACGGAAGTCACATTTTCAATCGATGATCAAAATTTTAGAACCGCATCAATTGTCATATTTGATATGAGTGGTTTGTTGATTAAAAAATATAACATCCCAAAAAGCGGAGATGGTACAATTAAGATTAATGGAAATGAATTAAAAGCAGGAATGTACATTTATACTTTGATTGTAAATCAGAAAGAAATTGATTCTAAGCGAATGATACTTCTGAACTAAAAATTTACGTTTGCTAACAAAAAATTGGCAAGAGTGGCAGGAAACGTCTTCTTTTGAATGTTTTAGTAAAACTCAAAGTTCCTGCTTCAATAGGAATTTACGATAAAAATGCCACCCTCGCCAATTTCAATCCGTTTATGGTAATTGCTATGCCTATTCTAATTACATTTGCAGCAGTGGTTCTTATTATATTTCTTGTGTTAAGGTATAGAAAAATTCGAGAAAAAGGACGCTATGATCTTTATGTTAAAGCACTTGAAGCTGGACAACCACTTCCAGATAAGTTTTTTGAAGAACCAGCAAAAACATCTTCATCTAATCTTAGAAGAGGAGCTGTTTTGATAGCTGTTGGATTGGGTATGGCTGTTCTTGGTTTACTGGGAAAAAATGTTGTTATGATTGGAATTGGTGCTATTCCAGGATTTATAGGTATTGCTTTTATGCTGATTTATAATATTGAAAGAAAACACAAAAAGGAAGAATAAACAGTAAATGAGTAAAGCAGAAGATATGCTTTTGATTTCGCAGGTGGTTATCAGTGATGACCGCCTTGCGTTTGATAAACTTGTGCGTAAATATCAATCGCCTGTGCGTAGATTTTTACTAAATCTTACTTTGGGCGATTCTATGCTTGCAGATGATTTAGCACAAGAAACTTTTATCAAAGCATATCTGAATATCCGTTCTTTTAAAGGAATTTCAGCGTTTTCGACTTGGCTTTTCCGCATAGCATACAATACTTTTTATGATTCTATGCGAGCAAAAAAACATTTTGAAGACTTAAATACAAGTGAAATTGATAAAAAAAACAGCTCAGAAATTGAATATTCAGAAGAAAAGAACGATATTTACACCGCGTTAAAATTGCTCAGCGAAGAAGAAAAAGCAGTAATTCTGCTATGTTATATGGAAGAAATGACACATAAAGAAGCTACAAAAATACTAAAAATGCCACTCGGAACTGTAAAAACACATGTTTTGAAAAGCAAAAAGAAAATGGGTGAATTTTTAATAAAACAAGGTTATGGAAACTAAAAATGATGAAATATTAAAAGATTTTTTCGCTAACAACAAATCCGAAATTCAAGATAACGGATTCACTGAAAGTGTGTTAAATCAACTTCCACGAAAGAAAGTAAAACAGGCAAAATGGCTTGTTCCTGTTTTTACCTTGCTTGGAATATTTGTTTCTACATTGTTTATTGATTTTAATAAACTTATTTCTGAAATTTACTTTTCTTTTTTACAACTTCCTCTGTTTTATTATGTTTGTTTAGTGCTAACAATTCCAGTTGTGGTTCTTTTACTTTTCTTTTTCGCTGAAAGACAAAATAAATTGCAATAAAATTGTAATTACAGTTTTTATTTCCCACCAAACTCCATTAAATACGCCTTAATGAAATCCCATATTTTACCGTCGAGTACAGCTTGAGTATTTCCTGTTTCGTAATCTGTACGAAGGTCTTTTACAAGTTTGTAAGGGTGAAGAACATAATTTCGAATTTGCGAACCCCATTCTATTTTTTGTTTTTGTCCTTCAAGTTTTTCTCTTTCTTCTTGTTGTTTGCGAAGTTCTAATTCGTATAATTGAGATTTTAATAACCTCATGGCATTTTCGCGATTTTTTAATTGAGAACGTGTTTCGCTATTTTCGATAACAATTCCTGTTGGTAAGTGCTTTAGTCGTACAGCGGTTTCAACTTTATTTACATTTTGTCCGCCAGCACCGCTACTTCTATAGGTGTCCCATTCAATTTCCGAAGGATTTATTTCAATATTAATTGTGTCGTCAACTAAAGGATAAACAAAAACCGAAGCAAATGAAGTATGTCTTTTGTGCTGTGAATCAAAAGGCGATAGCCTTACAAGTCGGTGAACTCCATTTTCGCTTTTTAAATATCCATAAGCAAAATCGCCACTTATGCTCATAGTAACAGATTTAATTCCAGCGGTGTCGCCGTCTAATCTGTCAATTATGCTAACTTTATAGTTGTTGTCTTCAGCCCAACGTAAATACATTCTTTCTAAAATCGAAGCCCAGTCGTTGCTTTCAGTGCCTCCAGCCCCAGAATTAATTGTAAGTATTGCATCAAAAGAGTCTTCTTCGTTGCGAAGCATGTTTTTGAGTTCTAAATCTTCAATTAAATTTACGAATTTTTCAAACTCTTTATCTGCTTCTTCTTCAGTAATTTCGTCTGATTTAAAAAACTCATAAACTAACTCAATTTCTTCGTATTTGGATAGCAATTTATCAAATTCAACTATCCATTTTTTTTCGGCTGTGATGTTTTTTAAAATTTTTTCTGCTTTTTCTGGGTCGTTCCAAAAATCTGGTTCTTGAGTTTTTAAACTTTCTGAAGCAACAAATTCGCGTTTTTGCTCAATCTCAAAGATACCTCCTCAAAGCTTCTATTCGAGCTTTTGTTTCTTTTATTTTCTCAGTAGTAATCATTACAAAATTTAATTTTACAAAAATAGGAATTTAAATCCCTAATATATCAAAAATTTTATAAATATTTTCAATTTCAAAGCCTCTACTTGATGCAAATCTTAATAATTTTTCTTTTAAAATAGATTTATCATCAGTTTTTATGTTTTTTATTTTTGCTTTTAAGATTTTGTGCAATTGGTCTTCATATTCTTGTTGGTCAATTAAATTTAAACTTGAATTAATTATTGAGCTTGGTATTTGTTTTTGTCCGAGCATATATGCAATTTTAATTTTTCCCCAGCCCGAAAATTGAAATTTATCATTAACAAATGCTGCCGAATATCTACTTTCGTTTATATAATTTTCGGAATTTAATTTTTCAACAACTGCTTCAATAATTTCTTGGTCATAATCTTGTTTTTTTAAATATTGAAAAATATCAAAATTGCACTTTTCGGATTTGCTACAATAATTTGCAGCTTTAGAAAAAATCTCGTTAAAAAGTTTTTGATTAGTCATAAACTTCAATATTTACAAAATAACCATTGTGTTTTCTAATGTTTAAAACATTTGCATTTTCAAAAATTAAATATTGCCCTTTTATTCCAATTAATTTTGATTCAATTTGAGGATTTGTGTCAAAATTTATGGTTGTAAATTTATCAATGCCTTGTGGTGCAAATGGATATTCTATTTTTGTAATGCTATTATCGAGAGTGATATATTTTTTAAACTCATCTGGAACAAGAGTCATAATTTCTTTTTTTGATTGAATTAAATCTATGTCGTGTTTAGTAGCCAAAAGCATTTTCGACCAGTTTGTTTTGTCAGAAATATGTTGTTTTAGAGCAACTTCTATTTGTCCAGCTAAGTTCCTATGTGGAGTTTTTGCAAGTTTTATTGCTTCTATAGCTCCTTGGTCAATCCAGCGAGTTGGAATTTGAGTATGACGAGTTACACCAACTTTTAAATTTCCTGTTAATGCCAAATAAACATAATGATCAATTAACGAGTTTTGCTTTGACCATTCCATATCTCTACTAATTCCAAGATGGGACATGTCTTTTTCGGGATTTAAAACGCCTTCATCACATTGAGGAAGACTTGTAAAGCAAGAATAGCAATAACCTTGGCAAAAACTTGTTTTTGTTAAAGCACCACAACTAATGCAATTTATTCGGTTTTGATATTCAATTTTAATTTTTTTACCTATAAGATTGTTTAGCTCAATTTCTGAATCGCCACATTGTAAAAAATATTTTACGGGGTTTTCAAAAATAGACCTCATTTTTTGAATATTTCCTGAATAAATCATAGTTGTTGTGTTTTATTTGTTTGTTGTGTGTGGTTTTCTGTCAAAATAAATGTTCTTAGCACTTGCACTTAGAGTGATTGCAAAAATTACTTTATATTTTTCATCAAACATTCCCATTTCTTTAACAGCAGTTCCGGCAGAAAACAGTACTCTATTGTCAATTCTATAATCAGCGGCTCTGCTAACTGCTGAACCAATTGCAATTCCTAAGTCAACAGTATTTATAGCACAAGGAACTTCGGGGAAATTATTTTTGTTTTCACAATTTTCTTTTCCACAAAAACCGCAGTTTCTTAATCCTAAACTTTCTATATATGTAGCTACAAGAATTATAACGTCAGATTCTCTCACATTGTTTGCATCTCGTAAAAAGAATTTTTGTCCGCTTTTTTCTGAAATTTCTTCCATTTTCAAAGCAATTTCTTCCATTTTTTCTTTATTGCTAACAATTCTAAAATCGAGAGTGTCGCGTCCTTTGCCTTTCGGTGCTGTTTGAATTGCAATACCAATATTTTTTGCCGCTTCCATTACGGCAGACGAAAGAGAGTTTTTGTCAAGTATCATATTTTTAAATTTATAATTTTATCAACTAATATTTCGGCTAATTTTGTTTTCGATTCATAAGTCCAACCAGCAATATGAGGTGTTAGAATTACATTTTCACTTTTTGCAAGATGTTGAAAATCAGGATTGTCCTTTAAGTCTATTGTTGTTTCAAAAGAAGCATCTTCGTATTCTAAAACATCTAAGCCAGCTGCCAATATTTTTTCTGATTTTAGAGCATCAACTAAATCCGAAGTTTTTACCACCTGACCACGAGCAGTATTTATTAAAATTATTGGCTTTTTAAATTTAGCTATAAATTCTGAATTTACCAAAAATTTGGTTTCTGCTGTCAATGGAACATGCAAACTTAAAATATCAGCTTTTTCAAAAATTTCTTTATAATCAGTCTCTTTTACAAATTGGTTGGAATAATTTTTTTTGTACTTATCGTAAGCAATAACTTTGCAACCAAAGCCAGAAAGTTTTTTTGCAAAACTACTTCCCATATTTCCGTAACCAATAATTGCTACAACTTTGCAACCTAACTCAGAACCACGATTTCCTTCCCGATTGCGAATGCCAGATTTCATTTCTTTGTTAGCTTTGGGAAGATTGTTTAATAAACTCAACAACATAGCTACAGCATGTTCGCCAACGGCATCGCGATTGCCTTCAGGAGAGTTTAAACAAACAATCCCTTTTTTGTTGCAATAGTCTGTGTCAATACTTTCCATTCCTGCACCAACACGAGCAATAAATTTTAGATTTTTTGCACAATCAATAAATTCTTTATCAATATTAAATCTGCTACGAATAACAATTCCACAATATTCCGAAATAAATTTTTGAATTTCAATTTTACTTTCTTTATATGCTTCTGCAACAGTAAAACCAGATTTTTTCAATTTTTCTGGAATAATCTCATGAACAGTATCTATCAATAAAACTTTGTTATTCATAATTTAATTTTATTAAGCTACAAATATAAAACAAAAAAAAAGACCGAGAAAATTCGGTCTTTCTTTTATAGAATTTTATATCTTATTTCATATATCCATATCTGTGGTCAGTTGGGCTTACGAAAGTTTCTTTAATAGCTCTTGCATTTACCCATCTAATTAAGTTTAGCGAACCTCCAGCTTTATCGTTAGTTCCAGACGCTCTTGCACCACCAAATGGTTGTAAACCTACCATTGCACCTGTTGGTTTGTCATTAATGTAGAAGTTACCAGCAGCGTATCTTAAAGCATCAACAGCAATTTGAGTAGCGTAAATATCACGGCTAAAGATAGAACCTGTTAATCCATAAGGTGAAGTTGTGTTACAAATTTCAAGTGTTTCTTCATATTTGTCATCTTCGTAAACATAAATTGTAACTACTGGACCAAAGATTTCTTCTTCCATAGTTGTAAATCTTGGATTTGTTGTAACGATTACAGTAGGTTCAACAAAATATCCTACAGATTTGTCGCCTTTACCACCAGCAATAATTTCACATTCTTTAGAATCTTTTGCTAATTGAATATATCTCATAATATTGTCGAATGAAGCTTCGTCAATAACTGCATTTATGAAATTATCAGGATCGTTTACATCGCCCATTTTGAGTGTGGAAAGCGTTTTTGTTAATATTTCTTTTGTTTTGCTCCATAATGATTTTGGCATATAAACGCGAGAAGCTGCCGAACATTTTTGACCTTGATATTCAAAAGAACCACAAACTATAGCATTAGCAACTTCGTCAGCTTGTGCAGATTTGTGAACAAAGATAAAGTCTTTACCTCCAGTTTCACCTACAATTCTTGGATAAGAAACATACTTGTCAACATTGTTTGCAGCACCTTTCCACAATGTGTTAAAAGTTGCTGTAGAGCCAGTAAAGTGTAAGCCAGCAAAATGTTTACTTGCTAAAATAACCTTACCCATCATACTACCTTTACCAGGAACAAAGTTTACAACTCCGTCAGGTAAACCAGCTTCTTTGTAAATTTTCATTAGGTGATAATTTGAATAAACTGCTGTAGTTGAAGGTTTCCAAACAGTAACATTACCCATTAAAGCTGGCGACATATTTAGGTTTGAAGCAATAGCTGTGAAATTAAAAGGTGTTAAAGCAAATACAAAACCTTCTAAAGCACGGTATTCCATTCTGTTTAGTTGATTTTTTATTTCACCAGGTTGGTTTGCATAAATTTGAGATGCATAGTGAGCATTAAATCTTAAAAAATCAGCAGCTTCGCAAACAGCGTCAATTTCGGATTGGTAAATATTTTTACCTTGTCCCAACATTGTAGCAGCGCTAATAGTAGGACGATACTTTGTTGAGATAAGTTCAGCAATTTTTAAAGTAATGCTTGCTCTTTCTGTCCATGGTAAATTTTCCCATTGTTTTTTTGCAGCCATTGCTGCTTCTATAGCCATTTCGACTTCTTTTTCACCAGCCATATGGCAAACAGCTATAACTTTTTTATTGTTATGAGGCATAACAACATCAACAGTATTTCCTGTTCTAACTTCTTTTCCACCTATAATTAATGGAATTTCAATTTTTTCAGAACTCATTCTTTTAAGCTCTGCCATTAAAAGTTCACGTTCTTTACTTCCTTTTAAATACTGAAAAATAGGTTCGTTTGCCGGTCTTGGAAAACTAAATAATGCATTGTTCATAATAAAATATTTTAAACTTTAAATTTTGTTAAGATTACAAAAATAATAAAATTATTTTATTTTCTAAGAAGAATTACCATGATAAAAAACATCAATTTTTGAAAAAAGTATAAAAATATTGGAAAATCTTGGGCTTATTAAAAACAAAAAAGATTGCACTTAAAAATGCAATCTTTTTTTAATTCTTTTTGTTGTCCGACAAGGATTCGAACCTTGACAGGCAGAACCAAAATCTGCAGTGCTACCGTTACACCATCGGACAAAAGAACTTTGTGAGTGCAAAAGTAATCCTTTTTAATTAAATACCAAAAAAATTGTGTAAAAAAAAACTTGCACAAGCAGATTCCGTGCTTATCGTTCATTATCAGCAGTTTAGCTATTCGTACATTCCTGTTTTCAATCTAATAACTTCTTGGTCGCTAAGAAATCTCCATCTTCCTCTAGGTAAGTTTAGCTTAGTTAAGCCTGCAAAATAAACTCTATCCAACTTTTTTACATCATAGCCAAAATGTTCCATAATTCTACGAACAATTCTATTTCTTCCAGAATGAATTTCTATTCCTACCTCAGTTTTTAGATTGTCAACATAGCTAATTGCGTCAACAACAATTGGTCCGTCTTCTAATTCTATTCCTTCAGCAATTTGGTTTAAATGGTCGCGAGTAAGAGGTTTGTCGAGTTCTACGTGGTAAATTTTCTTTTTATTGTACGAAGGGTGGGTTAATTTTTCGGTTAATTCGCCATCATTTGTCAATAAAAGAAGTCCAGTAGTATTTCTATCCAATCTTCCTACAGGATAAACTCGCTCTTTGCAAGCATTTTGAATTAAATCCATAACTGTTCGTCTGCCTTCGGGGTCGTCAGATGTAGTTACATAATCCTTGGGTTTATTGAGCAAAATATAAACTTTCTTTTCAGGATTTATTTTTTTGTCATTAAATTTAACTTCATCGCCAGGCATAACTTTTATGCCAAGCTCTGTAACTATTTCGCCATTTACACTAACTAATCCTGCACTAATAAAAGTATCTGCTTCTCGTCTTGAGCAAATACCAGCGTTAGCAATATATTTATTAAGTCTAATACCTTCTTTTGGTGTAGCTTTTGCTGATTTGTCATTTCGTCTCGAGGGTTTAGAAATTTTCTTCATTTTTAAAGACCTTGTATCAACTCCTTTAATATCATCAATATCAAAGCTGTCCATATTTCTGTTTTTGGACTTAGGTTTTTCAAATTTAGGTTTAGAAATTTTCTTTTTTAAATATTCTGGTCCATCAAAATATTTTGATGCTTTGTCATATTTTTTTCCGTAATTTTTACCTTTTCTTGGTGCTGAGTCATTGTAATTTCTTGGTCTTTTGCTAGATTTAGTTGTCTGATTATTGTTATAAGCCATTTTAAATTTAATTTAAGGTTAATAAAAATTTTTTAAGCAAAGCAGGTGCTTGAATAAATCAAACTTGATGTGCTAGAATGCAATCTTGTGTTTTTCTATATTATTAACATCATTAATGTTATATAAGTAGTAATGCTTTTTATTTTTTTTGTCTTGTAAATTTTTGAAATCATGTCTTAAAGTTTTATTTATTTAATATGTTTAACGTAAAAAAAATATTTTTGTTTTGATTTTAACAAAATAAAAACAAGTATTAAATATTTTTATAGCGTTAATGTTTGATTACCTGAATATTCCCAATATTCAAAATTATTTTCTTCGATTGCAGGAAAGTTCATTTTAAATCCGTCTTTAAATATTTCAGGAAGTCTATTAAATGCTGTAGTTGCTGTAATTCCAGTAGGCGAAATAGCTTGTTTGTTGAAATAACAGCATCTTTTTATAGTTTTTAAATTTGTTAATTCTATAAATTGGGGAACAGCCAACAAAGTAATTAATTATTCATAAAGTTGCTTTTTTGCTTCTTTTCTATGTCCCTTAATATTTGGGCTGTCCTTTATCTCTCCAAGGATTAAATTATTTCCATTATCACATACAATTATATCACATCTTTTTCTGCTTCTTTGAAAAGAATTAGGTAAACTTGTTACAAATTTTCATACTTAGCAACTGTAACTGTCGCAGATTTTGGATTGGAAAATCTTGCCATACCTGCTCCAATTTTGGTATGCAACACAATATCTTTTATAAGAGCATTATCTTCAATTTCGAAATATGGCTTGTTTGTTTGGATTGTCAAATTTGGTTCATCGCAAACAGAAAGATCATAATAAGCTGTAAAATCATTCTTCAATAAGTCTTCCATCTTTGTCTAATTGATTGTATTTGTCATAAATGTTATTGATTGTATCCGATAAAGCATTTGTGTTTATAATTCTTTGATTTTTAGCTACTAAATCTTCAATTTCCCCTTCTTCTACTAGGTAAACCGCAATCTTTTCGAACTCAATTTTTGCTCCATCAATTAATTTATTACAGTCATGTGCTTTGATTAGTAAATTTAAATGATTAATAATATATGGACTGTGAGTTGAGAACATTAAATCAATTGTGTTTTTGTTTGACACAAAGCATTTAGAAATCAAATCATTTATTAATTCACATTGAGCATCTGGATATAGGCTTAATTCAGGTTCTTCGATATGGATAAATAATTTCTTTTTTATTTCTCCAAGATTTTTAACAGGTTTGAAATCTCTCAAACTGTCTGTTTTGGAAAGAAAGTTTAATAATGTTCTGTTGAAAGCTTCTTCAAAATCAAAATACTTTGAAAAGTGTTCAGCTATTAAACTAACTGGAATAGCATTTTGAGTTCCTGAAGAACTGTTTTTAAGTGTTAGTTTGTATTCTTTGTCAGGGTCTTGAATGTAGTATTTTTTAATAGACTGCTCTTTTTCAACAGACAGTTTTAAGTTTAAATAATTAATATCAAGGTCTTTAATATTTTCAGAAGCCAAATCGAAGTCATTATATACCTCATGAAAGTAAAAACCTAAATATCCACCGCTAAGAGAAGCACCTCTCTCAGACCAAAGTGGAATAATATTTCTTGTTTCAGAAATGAAACTTATTTTATTGTAACATAAATCTTGAGTTTCAATCAAATTTTTATCACTTGTTCCTGTAAGTTCGTTTTGTACAAAATGAAGAGTATATTTTCTATTGTCAGAAAACTCAACCGTATAGATAATCTCAGTATCATTTTTTAGGTATTCCTCAAAACCGCAATTTTTAAAATATGCGTTTATATTAAAGATAAAAAGGCTTTTTGAAACATTGCTTGTTTTTAGGTAAGAGTGAATATTGTGCATTTTGTAAAGCCATCTAAACAATGCTACAACTTTCATTAATGTGCTTTTACCACTTCCTGATTCACCTATTAAAACTGTTAGTGGTTTGATGTCATCAATAAAAATGTCTTTTATTGGACCTAAGTTTTTTATATGTATTGATTCTTTCATTTTTATTTAATATTGCGTATTTATAATTTGTCACTATGAAACTAACATAACAAAGCTGTTATATAGTGTTTAATTAGTGGCAAATATATTTTATAAAAATATAAACTAGATTACGTAGTTCAAAGACGATTTTTTAAATTTATACAAAAGCCATATTATTGTTTACAAACAGCGATTTATATGGGTGTAAAAGATTGTTTTTGCTAAGATGTTAAATCTTGTATTATGAAAGTAATTTTTCATTAAAATACTTGTTTTATACTCTAAAACATTTTAAAATATATTTTATAACATTTTAAAAACTTATTGCTAGAAGTAATTTTGCAAAATATAATTTTATTGATTTAATGGATATACTTTTTGCTCCATATTTTGCTTTATTTTTAATAATTATCTTAGGTCTTTTAATTGGTAGAATAAAGATAAGAGGCATTAGTTTGGACATTTCTGCAGTATTGTTTGTTGCTATGGCTTATGGTTATTTTGGATTGGAAATGCCTGCAGATTTAAAAAATATTGGCTTAGTACTTTTTATTTTTACTATAGGATTTCAATCTGGTCCTGCATTTTTTGAGACTTTTAAAAAAGAAGGGAAAAAATTAGTAATATTAACTATACTCATTGTTGTCTCTAGTGCTGCTGTAGCTTTAACTTGTGGAATGTTACTTGGCTATAGCCCAGCTTTAACTGGCGGTTTGTTTACAGGTGGAATTACTAGCACACCCGGACTTGCTACTATAACAGAGTTGTCGAATTCGGGCGAGGCAACTATAGGTTATGGTATTGCTTATCCATTTGGGGTTGTTGGTGTTGTGCTTTTTGTAAAACTTTTTCCTCGTTTATTTAAAATGGATATTAAAAAAGCTGAAGAAAAATATGAAGCCGAAAATTTAGAAAAATATCCTAAAGTTATTAGTAGAAATTTTATTGTAGAAAATCCTGAAGTTATTGGTAAACAAATATCAGAACTAAATATAAGGGAAAATACAGGTGTAGATATTTCTAGAATTTTTCAAGGCGGAATGGCTTTTACACCAAACCCGCAAACAATCTTATTTAGTGGCTCTATAATAAAAGCTGTTGGCACCGAAGCTGATTTGTTAAAGGTACAAAATTTAATCGGCACACCAACAGATGTAGAAATTGTGTTAAATGAAAATTATGATATTAAATTTGTTGTTGTAACTAATAAAAAAGTATTAGGTAAAACTACTAGAGAGCTTGGTTTGCAAAGTAAATACAATGTTGTAGTTACAAGAATAAGACGTAGCGGAGTTGATTTTTCTGTTAGTTCAAATTTAAAACTACAATTTGGTGATAAAATTAAAATTGCTGGAATAAAAGAAGATGTAAATAAAGTAGTTGAATTTTTAGGAAACGAGGCTAGTAAGGTTCATGAAGCCAACTATTTGCCAGTAGCTGTAGGTATAGTTTTAGGAGTTTTACTTGGACAAATAAGTATAAAAATAGGAAAATTTGACTTTTCTTTAGGTTTAACAGGTGGAGTAATTATAGTAGCAATAATTTTATCACGTATTAGAAAAATCGGACCAGTAGTTTTTTCGCTAACAACAGTAGCTTCACAGATTTTACGACAAATTGGTCTATTATTATTTTTGATTGGCGTAGGAACAGAAGCTGGTTCAAGTATTGTGCCAATGTTAAAAACTAGTGGAGTTAGTTTGTTTTTATCGGGCGTTTTAATTACCATGGTACCAATGATTTTAGCTGTTATTTTAGGAAAATATATTTTAAAAATTGATGTTTTACAACTTTTAGGCGGAATACCAGGCGGTATGACAAGTACTCCAGGATTGGCAGCTGCAAGCTCTATGACAAAAACAAATGCTCCAGGTATTGCTTATGCAACCATTTATCCTATAGGTATGATTATGGTAATAATTTGTGTTCAAATAATGTTTTGGATAATGGCTTAGTTTGGAAGTTTAATTTTATTAATATCATCAATCCATTTGCGTTTTTCTTTATTAAACCTTTCCATGTGAATAGAATCAACAGGTTCTGCTGGTGGTGGTTCAAATTTAAGTGGGTCTATTTTTTTGCCATTTTCATGAATTTCATAATGCAAGTGAGGACCAGTTGACCAGCCCGTGCTTCCTACATAACCAATAATATCTCCTTGATTTACTCTATCTCCAACCTGATATTCTCCAAATCTCGAAAAGTGCATATATACAGTTGAATAAACGCTATTATGGCGAATTTTAACATAATTACCTGCACCAGTTCCATAAGTACGAATAACTATTGTTCCATCAGAAGCAGCATAAACAGGAGTTCCTGTAGGTGCAGAAAAATCAACAGCTAAGTGTGGCGTAACAACATGATGAATTGGATGCATACGTGCATGAGAATAACGCGAACTTATATGAGTATATTCTAATGGTGCTGGCATAAAAGTCTTTCGCATACTATTACCAAGTGTATCATAAAAACAAAGAACAGAGTCTTCCACAAAAGGTATAGCCCAAAGTTCTTTTCCACCGTGATGAAAAACACCAGCTTTAATTTCTCCTAAGCCAACTCTTTCATTATCAACAAAATATTCGTCATAAATAACTTTGAACCAGTCTTGTTTTTGAAGCGAATAAAAATCAACTGTCCAAGCAAAAGTTTGAGACAAAGCCAAAGCAATATCCCAATTATAACCATTGTCAATCATTGTTTGCCAAAGCGAATATTCAATAATGCCTGAGGCAGTGTTAGTTATTGTGTCGATTTGTTTTAATGCTCTTTTAATATAAACAGTATCAGGATTGCGAAAATCATAAAGTGTATATTTCATTTTAGAATTTTCATAAACAAAAATTTTAGCCTGTGGAACATCATCAATTATGGTGTCGTAAAAAATTGTGTATAAATTTCCAACTGTTATTAGCGTTGTCCTAAAAGTGTCGCATGACATTTCTACAACTTTGTGTATTTGTTGAGAACTAATTCCATATTTACTTAAAATTCCACCTATATAATCGCCTTGACGAACAGTATCTTCAATAAGTTCCCAACCTGTTAGCGGAATTCCAAATTTTTCTGGAATAACTTCTTCTTGAACTTCTTCTGTAATAGGAGTTTCTTGTTTTTTAGGTTTAAAAATAAAGAATAAAACAACTGCTACAATTAGTAGAAAAATTATTAAAATTATTAAAAATCGTTTCTTCGTCATAACTTAAATTTTTTTTCAATAGTTTGTCTAATCAAATCTAAAAATTTATCTTCCCAAACATTTACCGAATATTTTTCTTCAATGGTTTTGCGTCCATTTTTCCCAATTTCTTTGCGTAGCTCAGGGTTTTCTATGAGTTTTGATAAAATTTCAAACCATTGTTCGTCATCATCTGCTAAAAAACCATTAACTCCATGTTCAATTATTTCGGTATTTACACCAACTGGCGACATAACAGCTGGAATTTCTAAACTTAAATATTGTAAACCTTTAAAACCACATTTGCCATTACTCCATTTATCATTTGGTAGTGGCATTATTCCTATGTCAAATTCGCACAAATCATCAATTTCTGTTTCTTTATTCCATTGTGTTAATTTTACGTCAATATCTTTATCCCAAGTTTTTGTGTTTGCAATTACTTTAAAATATACTTTCTCTTTGTATTTTTCTTTTATTCTTTTTAATACAGGAATGGCTGTGTAAAAGTGTTTTAAAGTTGTAGTAGTGCCTGTCCAGCCTATGCAAACTGCAGATTTTTTGATTTGGCTTTTTGAAAAATTGTGGTAGTCAATATTTAAGATTGTTGGTAAAATAAAAACATTTGAGTTGTACTGTTTTGCATAATCTGCCAAAAATTTATTTCCTACTAATACAAGTGTAGATAATCCGCATATTTTAGCAGTTTTTTCGGATCGTTTTAGCCAAGCCAAATTTTTGTTTCCATCGCTTGTGTCGTTTAACCAAATGGAATCATCAAAATCAAAAATTATTGGAACTTTTGTTTTTGCAAGTTTTTTCTCGAAATATGTTGTGCCAAGCATAAAGGCTTCGCGATATATAAATATTAGATCGCAATCTTTTGCAATTCTAACATCTCTTAAACGATGAAAAAAACTTTTTATAAGTATTCTAAGTTTAGCAAAATATTTACCTTTTGAATAAAAAAGCTCATCATCTTTTTTACTGATAATATTAGAGAAAATAACTTCATAGCCATTTTGCTCCAAAGCAGGGATAAAGTGTTCAAGTCTAAATCTTTGCCCTGGCGACCTGTCTTTGCGATGCTGAACTATGGCTAAAATCTTTTTCATTTTTGACTTAAACTTTTGTAAATATTATAATATCTATCAACTCCCATTTGCAAAGAAAACAATTTTTTTGAAACTTCTCTTAGTTCACTTTTGTCTAGATTAAAATTTTTGTCTAATTTATCAATAGTGTTTTTATATTCTTGTTCATTAAATTCAGATACTACAAGCCCTATATTGTTGTTGCTAAAAATTTCATCAATATCGCCTACGTTTGAATTGCAAACAATAGGAATTCCCATGCCTAATATTTCGGCTAATTTAGTTGGTGAAGATGCTTTTTTAGAAAAAACAGGTTTTATGAAAAATATTGACATTGTTGACAAACTTAAAAATTCAGGAACTTGGTTTCTGTCGGCAGATTTAATGATAATATCATTTTCATCAATATTCTTTTCTTTAGCTTTTGTGAGAATGTTTACAGGATTATCGTTTGTTATAAAGAAAAATTTAGAGTTTGAATATTTTTGTTTTAAAACTTTGAAAAAATCCAACATTTCATCTAGCATATACCAAGTTCCGATAGAACCTAAGTAAGATAAAACAAAATCATCTTTTGCAATATTTAGTTTAGTTCTTAATTCATTTGTTTTTTCTTTCGAAATTTTGTTGTAATCAAAATGTTCTATATCTGCACAGCAAGGAATAACTTCTATAGGTATATTTTCAAAATCATTTTTTTGATGAATAATTTTTTTGCCAGCATTTGTTAAACTAACTGTATAATCAGCATTTTGTAAAAATGTTTTTTCTTTTCTTTTAAAAAAGTCATATACAAGTTTAAAAATTGGATTTTTAATATTCCACAAATTGCCGTCAACTCTTTCGTCAGCATAAAAGCCACGCATATCAAATAAAAACTTAGTTCCGAATTTTTTCTTTAGGCTTAAACCGACAAAAGCAGAAATATAAGAACGACAATGAACTATTTTGAAATTATATTTTTTATGAAGTTTTTTAGCAATTTTTTTTAATGCATGAATATCTTTTAAAGTCGAAACAATTGGTGGATTTTTTGTATAATTAATATGGTGCCAAAAAATATTAGACTCAGTAAGTATTTTTGAAATTAATTCGTTTTTCTTTTGAAAATTTACTTGTTTTTCAGCCGACAATATATGTATTTCAAATCCTTTGTTTGAAAGTTCTTTTAGGTATGGAATAACTTGAGATTGCCCCAAGGCATCTGTCATACCGTCATAAGAAATATATAAAACCTTATTATTAGAAATATCTATATCTATAATCTTCTATTTTAGCTTTTTGAATTAATGCTTCAAGTATGTAATCAGTTTGTTGATCTTGACTGTATAATCTTGACATGAAATTAATCATAGCTTGGTTTTGTTCATCAGAAAAATCTGTTTTTGAAGGTGCAGTTGTTTTGTTTACTACTTTAACAATAAACACACCATTATTACCTTTAAATGGTTTAGAAAGAACATTTGTGTCTAATACTGAAGCAACAGCATTTACATTTGGTTCAAATCCAAGACTTGGGATATAACCAGCACCAAAACTTACTGCATTAGCAGAAGCTACTTCTATTCCGTATTTTTCTGCTATGCTATTCAAATCCATTTTGTTAGATAAATCTTTTTCTAAGTCAGCCAAATATTTTTCAGCTTTTTTATTATCAATAACTTTTGGTTCAATTCTTTCTTTAACTAAATCAAATGGCATAGGTCCTACTTCGTAAATACCTTTAAGTTTTGCAATAATAAATTTATCTGTAAAATTGTAAACTACAGAAACATCACCTTCTTTAGTTTTGTCGTCAAACGCCCAGCGAACAAGTTCTCTAGCACCTTCTGTTTGTCCAATTTTATCATCTAAATCTCTAAGTCTAGCTGTGTAATTTACTAGTTGTTCTTTTCTAATAGCTTCGTCAAATTGTTTGCCTGTAGTGTTTTCAGAAGCAAAGTGAGAAGCTTCAGTAAAGTAATTATTTACAGTAAGTTCAGAAAATTTAACTTCTTCATAAACAGAAGTTAGAGAAACACGTTTCTTAGGACTTGTTTGGTCTGTTATTTTAATAATATGAACACCAAAGTCTGTTTTTACAGTTAACAAATCTCCAGTTTTTCCATAAAAACAAGCATCGTTAAATTCTGGAACCATCATACCATAAGTAAACCAATCTAAATCTCCGCCTCTTTCTGCTGTGTCATCTTCAGAGTTTGTCATAGCAATAAGCTCAAATTCTGTTCCTGCTTTGATAAGAGCTAAAAGAGAATCTGCTTTTGCTTGGCAATCTTCCCAAGTGAAGTTTTCGTTAGGTCTAATTAAAATATGACTAGCTCTAACAGAATCGGGAACATAATTGATTTCTGATAATTCAGAGAAAAAATATGATCCATTGTTGAAAAGTATTTGAGATAGGTATCCTACTTCTTCATTAAAAAAGTTTTCTGGTAATCCCATTTGTAACAAATCCATTTCCGACAAGTTTTTTTCAGAAACTGTTGGAACTAAACCACCACTAATATGTCTGTCATATTTTGATTTAATTTTTTCAACAGCTTGTAAACTATCTTCTGCTGATGGAATTATATTATAAACAACATAGTCAACTTCTCTATATCTTTTTTTATTCATGAACATATGTTGGTGTTCGTTATAATAAGCTTTTAAGTCTTCTTCAGAAAATTTAACACTCTCATTATCAATGTTTTTGTAAGCTAGCATAATAAATTCTATATCATAAGAATTATTATTTTCCAAATATTCTAATTCTGCGAATTTAGATGGTTGATAAAAGCCCTTAGCAACCATGTTAGCATATTTTAGTTTCAATATTTGAGGTGTTATTAATTGAAAATATTCTGGTGGAGCACTTTCGCCATTATACAATTCGTAAAACTCATCAACACTTAATGCTAATCCAATTTCTTCAAAATATTTGCTCATCAAATGTTTTTGCAAAATTTCTTCCCACACTAAATTTCTAAGTTGGTCTTGTTCTATACGTTGTCCTTGCATAGCAAAAAAGTTATTCCACTTGTATTCAATATCATTATACTCTGGAAATTCAACTTTTTTCCCATTTATTTTTGCTAAAGACATGTCGCTTTTGTTAAACCATCTTATTATTGTATCTTGATCAATAACAAATAGGAATAAGGCAACGCCAACGAAAATTATTATTGCTACTCCTGCTCTATTTCTAATCTTTTGTAATACTGCCATTACTTTAAATTTTAATAAATGTTATAAACTATAATCTTAAAATATTTTCGGTTGCGAATATAATAAAATATTATTGTATAAAAACAATGAAATAAAAATAATTACGCACAATTGTCTAAAATTTTAATAAAACTGACATTCTGAAATATAAAAAAACGAAACAGTCTCATTGTGTTTAAGGCTTTTGACCTGAAAAACTAATAAGACTGTTTCAAATCATTAAAAACAATAAATAAAATAGAAAATTATTTTCTTACATATATGATTCTAATGGTTCACATGTGCAAACAAGATTTCTATCTCCATATCCGCTATCAATTTTTCCGACATAGGGCCAGAATTTATTTTCTTTAATCCAAGCTAATGGGAAAGCAGCTTGTTCGCGTGAATATTTGTGATTCCATTCGCTTGCAGTGCATTCAACTTGAGTATGTGGTGCATTTTTCAATGGATTATCATCTTTGTCAAATTCGCCGTTTTTAATTGCTTCGCATTCCATTTTAATAGCTTTCATAGCTTCGATAAATCTATCTAATTCTTGTTTTGATTCACTTTCGGTTGGTTCAACCATTAAGGTTTCGTGAACAGGGAAAGATAGAGTAGGAGCATGGAAGCCATAATCCATTAGTCTGCGAGCAATATCTCCAGCTTCAACGCCATAATTTTCGCGGAATTTTCTTAAATCTAAAATCATTTCGTGAGCGCAACGACCGGTTTCTCCAGTGTAAACAACATCGTAATAATCTTTTAGCTCGTTAGCGATATAATTTGCATTTAAGATTGCGATTTTTGTAGCTTCAGTTAATCCTTCTTCGCCCATCATTTTTACATAAGCAAAAGTAATTGGCAGAACATAAACCGAACCATAAGGTGCAGCAGCAACTGCTTTAATTGCATTTTCTCCTCCAGTTTTTACCATAGTATGACCAGGTAAGAATTGTGCTAAATGTTTTGCTACAGAAATACTTCCAATTCCAGGTCCGCCACCACCGTGAGGACTAGCAAAAGTTTTGTGTAAATTTAAGTGGCAAACGTCAGCTCCGATAAATCCTGGGTTGGTTATGCCTACTTGAGCATTCATATTTGCACCGTCCATGTAAACTTGACCACCATTTTCGTGAATGATATTTATCATTTCTTTTATTTTTGACTCATAAACACCATGAGTTGATGGGTAAGTAATCATTAATGCACTCAAATTGTCTTTATGTTCTACAGCTTTTGCACGTAAATCATCAACATCAACATTACCTTTTTCGTCGCATTTTACAACAACAACTTGCATTCCTGCCATAACTGCCGATGCTGGGTTTGTCCCGTGTGCTGAAGAAGGAATTAAGCAAATATTTCTATGTCCTTCGTTTCTTGATTTATGATATTCACGTATTACCATTAAACCAGAATGTTCGCCACTTGCACCAGAATTTGGTTGAACCGAAGTAGCCGCAAAACCTGTTATTATGCTTAAATCTTTTTCCATTTCAGCAACTAATTCTTTGTAGCCAAGTGCTTGATCTTCTGGCACAAAAGGATGAATGTTGCTTAATTCTGACCAACTCAAAGGAAGCATAGAACTAGCAGAATTTAATTTCATTGTACAAGAACCCAAAGCAATCATTGAACGGTTAAGTGCTATATCACGATTTTCTAGTCTTTTGATATAACGCATCATTTCGCTTTCGCTGTTGTATGAGTTGTAGATTTTGTGTTGGAAAATATTGTCTTCACGTTTGAATTTTAATTCAAAACCTTTAAAATCTTCAATTTTTTCAACTGGGCGGTAATCTTTTTTATTAGCTGTTGCAAAAATTCTTAGAATTGTATTGATTTCTTCAACAGAAATTAATTCGTCAGTAGAAATTCCAACATATTTTTCGCAACAATATCTAAAGTTCATTTTGTTTTTTAAAGCAATAGCTTGAATATCTTTAGATTTTAAACCTTCAGGAATTTCAACAAAAATGGTGTCGAAAAATTCTTTATGTTTTAACTTATAACCTAATTTTTCGAGTTCAATAGCTAAAAATCTAGCAGCTTTATTTATGTTGTTAGCAATTCTTTTCATTCCTTCTGCCCCATGATAAACAACATACATTCCAGCCATTGTAGCTAATAGAGCTTGAGCAGTACAAATATTTGAAGTTGCTTTTTCGCGTTTTATATGTTGTTCACGAGTTTGTAAAGCCATTCTTAATGCTTGATTTCCGTGTTTATCAATGCTAATTCCAATAATTCTACCTGGCATGCTACGTTTGTATTTTTCGCGAGTAGAAAGGAAACCTGCATGAGGTCCGCCATATCCCATAGGAATACCGAAGCGTTGAGTTGAACCAACAGCAATATCAGCTCCCCAAGAAGCAGGCGATTTTAAAAGTACCAAAGCCATTACGTCAACAGCTGCACAAACTAGTATTTCTGATTCGTGAGCTTTGTTAGTAAATTCTGTATAATCATTAATTTTTCCATCTGATGCAGGGTATTGAACTATTGCACCAAAAGTTTTGTTACAAAGATTAGCTTCTTTGAAATTTCCAACAACAACTTCTACGCCAATAGGTTCGGCTCTTAATTTAATAACATCTAAAGTTTGTGGAAAAATATTTTCGTCAACAAATAAAACATTTTTATTGTCTTTTACTGCTTGACGTGAGCGATTTTCTAACATCATGCTCATTGCTTCTGCAGCAGCAGTAGCTTCGTCTAAAAGCGAAGAGTTTGTAACTTCTAAACCTGTAAGTTCTGTCAAAACAGTTTGGAAATTTAATAATGCCTCTAAACGACCTTGAGAAATTTCTGCTTGATAAGGAGTGTAAGAAGTGTACCATCCTGGATTTTCGAAAATATTTCTTAAAATTACAGAAGGAGTAGCAGTTCCATAATAACCCATACCAATAAATGATCTGTAAATCTTGTTTTTAGAAGCAATTTCTTTAATTTTATTCAAATATTCATACTCGGTTAAAGCTGGATCTAAGACAAGTTTTTTAGGCAAACGAATATCTTTTGGAACAACTTCATCAATTAATTGGTCTAAAGATGAAACACCAACTTTTTTCAACATCTCTTGATATTCGCTTTCGCGTGGTCCTAGATGGCGAGAAACAAATTTTTCTTTTATCATTTTATTATAATTTTATATTGTTACTAAGTTTAAATTTTAATTAAGGCAAAATTAAAAATAATTTCCGAAAAAACTAAATCAACTTGCGTGTTTTATAATATAATTTGTATAGTATTTTTTTTAATTGTAAAAAAATTATAATTTTGCTTTTTAAAATCAAAATTATGCGACTAATTGTATTAAATGTTTGTATGATTATTTTGAGTTTAAATCTTTATTCCCAAATTAATCTTAGTTTATTGAATGGGCAACAAAAAACATTAGATTCATATGTATTCCGTTCAGATGATGGTGTTGAATATGTTGAATTTACCTTTACAAAACCTAATGGGAAAGTAAAAACATCATATATTGATTGCGAGTCTATTTATTCGTTAAGTATAGACGGGAAAGATAGTATTTTTTACTATCCAATGGATAATGAAGAGTTTTCTCTTGAGCAAATGTCGAGAGTAGTAAATGCTCGTCAGCTTGCAATTGCTGATTACAAACCTTGGCTTGCTACTGTTAGTGGTTTGATCGTAGGAAGTGCCTCTTTATTTATTCCGTTAGATCCGTTTACACGTTTGTTAATTCCTGTTGGTTATGCTATAACAATGGGGTTTGTGAAACCACCAAAGTCTTATGTAGAAAAACATTATCCTCAAGCTGTAAACGATGAGTGGTTTGTTTACGGTTATCAAAATGTAGGACGTAAAAAAATATTTAAAAATACTCTTGTCGGCACACTTGGCGGAGTATTTGTCTCTGGAGTAATTGTTGGAACTCTTTATTTAGTTAATCAAAATAACTAAAATCAACACATATAAAAATTATGCAAATATTGATTTAATTAATTATTTTTGCACTCACAAAATAAAAATGCTTTTTTAACGTTTAATGTATTTTAATTTATAATATTATAATGAGTTTTTTTCGAAAAATATTGCTTTTTATTCTAGCCTTACTTTGTGTTTCTGTTATTTTTGCTCAAGATAAAAGGCTGAGAAGAGCAGACGAAATTTACGAAGCTGGAGAATATTTCAGAGCAATAACCGAATACACCAAAATTTTAAGGAAAGAAAAAAATAAAAGTGCAAAAAATGAATTATATTTTAAAATAGGTGATTGTTATTTTAGTATTGGCGATTATAAAAAAGCAAGAAGCAATTATAGACGAACAGTTAAAGTTAGAGAACTTGAAATAGATTCTAAAATTAGATTGGCTGAAATTCAAATTCAAGAAGGTACTTACGATGAGGCAATAGCTATTTATCAAGATGTGTTAGAAATGGATCCAAACGATACTGTTGCACAAAAAGGTATAGAGTCGGCAAATCTTGCAAAAATGTGGAGCGAACAAGCTACGCGTTTTAAGGTGGAAAAAATGAAAGAATTTAATTCTAAACGAAATGATTTTTCACCTACAGTTGACGAAAAAGGAGGTTACGACCATGTTTATTTTAGCTCTAATAGAGATGAGGCAAAAGGGAAAAAGACAAGCTTTATTACAGGCGAAAAATTTTCAGATTTATTTGTTTCAAAATTTGATAGAAAACAAAAATGGTCAGACCCAGTACCATTAGATTCTTTAAACACGCCTTTTGATGAAGGAACACCAACACTTGCAGAAGGAGGACGAAAATTTTACTATACTGCATGTAAAGCAGAAAAAGGAAAAAAAGTTGGCTGTCAAATTTATGAGGCACAAAAAGTTGACGGAGAATGGATGAATCCAACAAATTTGGGATTAGTTGCCGATTCACTTTCTATAGGGCACCCAACTGTTTCGCCTGACGGAAATACAATATATTTCTCGGGAAGGTTGCAAGGAGGCTTTGGAGGGGCAGATATTTGGTATTGTGAAAATGAAGGCGGAACATGGTCTCAACCTAAAAATATGGGACCAGCAATAAATTCACCGGGAGATGAACTTTTTCCATTTATGAGAGACGATTCAACATTTTACTATTCAAGTACAAAACATCCAACAATGGGTGGATTAGATATTTTTGTCTCAAAAAAGAACGAAAGAGGAAGATGGATGCCATCAGAAAACATGAAACCACCTTTTAATAGTAACGGTAACGATTTTGGAATTTATTACTATTCAAATGAAGATAAAGGCTTTTTTACTTCGGATAGAAAAGGTTCGAAACAAGAAGATATTTACTGGTTTGAAAAACCACCTTTAGTATTTAGCCTATCGGGAATTACTAAAGATAAAGATACAGAACAAATACTTGATTCTTGCGTGATTACACTTTTCGGAAGCGACGGTTCTATTTTTAGAGACACTACTTCACTTGCAGATAAAGAAAGAAAAGGAAAATTTAGTTTTAAATTAAAACAAAAAACCGACTATGCCTTTATGGTTCAAAAAGATGGGTATTTTAATGGAAAAGCACGTTTTACAACAGACTCGTTAATGTTTGATAAGGTTTTTGAATATGAAATTTTACTTGAATCTCTAAATAAAACCTTTGAAATACCAAATATAGAATTTGAATTTGGACGCTGGGATTTAACAGAATCTTCAAAACATACTTTAGATAGTATTGCAAGAATTTTAGTCGATAACCCATATTTAGTTATAGAACTTTCTGCTCATACAGATATGATTGGTTCAGATGCATCTAATATGGAATTAAGTCAAAAACGAGCAAATTCAGTTGTGGAATATTTTACAAATAAAGGTATCCCAAAAGGAAGACTTGTCGCTAAAGGATATGGAGAATCACGTCCTAAAGTAATCGAAAAACCTGATATAAAATATCCATTTTTGCCAAAAGGAGCAGTTTTAAACGAAGATTATATTTTAAGCTTATCGCCTGAACAACAAGTGGTTGCAAATCAACAAAATAGAAGGATAGAGATGAGGGTGATTTCTAATGATTATATCCCAAGCCTCGACTAGTCGGTGTTTTATAAGCGTCCAACTGCTGCGTTGCTTTCGATATTCAAACTCAGTCACGTACACTTCGGCTTTGCTCAGTGCACCGCTTCTGGTACGCTCCTTCGTTTTCAATCTCAGACGCCTTGCATTTGAACACTTCTAAAACACCTTGAATTGTAATTCTGACGTGAAGTCAGTTAAAAGTTAAAAGTCGAAAGTTTTTAGTTATGAGTTTTTAGTGTTAAGTTTTTTTAGTGTTAAGTTTTAGTATGAAGATAATAAAATGATAAATGAGAGATTTTGAATTTTAAAATTAGAAGTAAATTAAAAGAATTTAAAGTACTACTAATAACTTATCTACTAAAAACTAAAAACTCATAACTAAAAACTTTATTTACTTTTAACTGGTTTTGAAAAATCTTTAAATTTCCTTATGTTTAACAGAATATTTGTGTTATTTTGCACAATAAATAATTTATGAATGACTGAGAAAAAAATTTTAATAGATGTTGAAGATTTAGCAAAGTTTTTTGGACTTAGGGAAGTAAATTTATCTGAAATAACCAAAGCTTTTCCTCGCTTAAAAATTGTAGTTCGTGGTGATATTTTGAAAGTCTCTGGTGAAAAAGATGAAATTGAACTTTTTGAGACAAAATTTCAAGCAATACTTGAGCATTATCATAATTTTAATCGTTTAACAGTAGATGATGTAAAGCAAATAATTTCTAGCGATGAGCATGTGGCAGAACAAAAAATGGAAACTGATGTTTTGCTTTATAGCGTAAATGGAAAACCAATTAAAGCTCGCACAAAAAATCAGAAAAAATTAGTTGAAGAATTTAAAGAAAATGATTTGCTTTTTGCCGTTGGTCCTGCTGGAACAGGAAAAACTTATACAGCTATTGCTCTTGCAGTGCAATCTTTAAAGGAATTGAGAGTAAAAAGAATTATTCTTTCTCGACCAGCTGTAGAAGCAGGCGAAAATCTTGGTTTTTTACCTGGCGACCTTAGAGAAAAACTTGACCCATATCTTCAACCTCTTTACGATGCTCTGTTAGATATGATTCCTTACCGAAAATTAGAAAAATATATTGAGGAAAAAGTTATTCAAATTGCTCCGCTTGCTTTTATGCGTGGACGTACTTTAAGCGATGCTTTTGTTATTCTTGATGAGGCTCAAAATGCAACTTATACTCAAATGAAAATGTTCTTGACAAGAATGGGAGAGAACTCAAAATTTATTGTAACTGGTGATATAACACAAATAGATTTACCAAAAAAATCAGACTCAGGATTGCCTGTAACATTTAAT
>Ga0255347_1002415_pt1 | contig 26649 bp, 26 predicted proteins | sample wastewater_treat_2_FD_192479 | JGI IMG/M metagenome (GOLD analysis project Ga0255347, IMG submission 192479) | Wastewater microbial communities from Lulu Island WWTP, Vancouver, Canada - plant24 | ecosystem: Engineered > WWTP > Wastewater > Unclassified | place: Canada: Vancouver, British...
ACCTACCAAGATTTAGTATTTCCAAAGGAAGCCACTCTTACTTTTATTTCTGAAAAAGAGGGTAAGTTGAATCTGTTATTGACTTTCGGGGTCGAAATCGATTTTGATAAAATGGGAGATCATTGCTATTCCAATGTAAGCTTTAATCTAAGAGGCGTACCTTATGAGGTCAATGGGAAAAGACTGCGCATTTGTGCCGATAAACTACACGGCAGTATGAGTTACACCGAATCTTATTACGGAGGTTGTAAGTCCAATCATGAGGCATTTTCCGGCACCTATTCAGGTGACATTAAGCTCACCAGGACTTCTTACACCAACAGTTCAGCTTTCTCTCCCACCGACCGGCTGAGCGGAAAATGGACTATCCGCTTTGTAAGCGATAGCGGAGAAAAACTCCTGTTTGAAGTGGTGGACCCCAACCTGAGATTTGTAAAAACCGGTATATAAATTGTCTTTTTGACATATGACATAGAGAAAACTTTCCAATCTTTGGAAAGTTTTTTTTATATCGTTAAGGAACAATTTATGACAAAGAACATCAAATTATTGCATGCAGAAGAGAGACCTCGTGAGAAATTGATGTCCAAAGGGGTTTCTGCCCTCACCTGTGCGGAGCTGATCGCAATCCTGTTGAGATCCGGTCACGCAAACCTCAACGCAATCGATCTCTCGAGAGAGATTCTCCAAAAGGCAGGAAACAGCCTCAACATACTCTCGACTTTTACGGCACATCAACTGATGAGAATCAACGGGGTAGGTCAGGCCAAGGCTCTCTCCATCCTTGCAGCATTCGAACTCGGAAGAAGAATGGCCGTGGAAATTCCCGAACCGATGCCGCAGATTCATAGCCCACTTCAGGTAAACGGCATCATGTCGCCAATCATCAGCAATCTTCCCCACGAAGAATGTTGGGTACTCTACCTCAACCGTTCCAACCGCCTCATAGGAAAGGAACGAGTCAGTCAGGGCGGTATCAGTTCCACCATATTTGACATCAGAATCATAGTCAAAAAGGCCGTGGAACACCTTGCTACCGGCATAATACTGGTACACAACCACCCTTCCGGCAACCCCAGACCGAGCGGTGAAGATATGCGTCAGACCGAGGCCCTGCGCGATGCTGCTGCATTGTTCGATATTTCTCTTACCGACCACATTATCATTTCAAAAAACAAATTTTATAGTTTTTCCGACGAAAATTTGTAACTTAGTAGTCGAGTATAAACAAAACGACCACTGCATATGAAAATCATTAACCTAGGCGAAAAAAACTCTCTCCTAAACCGCTACATTGCGGAAATAAGGGACGTAGTTATTCAGAAAGACAGTATGCGTTTCCGCAGAAATCTTGAAAGGATCGGCGAAATCTTTGCTTACGAAATCAGCAAAACCCTCACTTATTCCCCCAAAGAGGTGGAAACTCCTCTGGGCATTGCCAATTGCAATCTCTCTAATGACAAGATTGTACTCAGCACCATTCTCAGGGCCGGTCTTCCGCTTCACCAGGGCCTTCTCAACTATTTTGACAAAGCTGAAAACTCCTTTATCGCTGCATACCGCAAGTACGGCAAGGACAACAAATTCTCCATCCAACTCGAATATGCCAGCACTCCGTCTGTAGAGAATAAGATAGTGATTATTTCCGACCCTATGCTTGCCACCGGCGCATCTGCGGTACTGGCTTATGATAGATTGTTGGAGAGCGGTACTCCGATACACACCCATTTCGTATGTCCTGTCGCTTCAAAGTATGGCATCGACTACCTCTCCAAAAATCTTCCCCACAAAAAGGTTACCTTTTGGACGGCAGCCATAGACGAAGAACTTACCAACAAATCTTACATCGTCCCTGGATTGGGAGATGCGGGAGACCTCGCTTACGGCGACAAAATCTGATTATTTGAAGACCAATTCTCCTCCCACATAGGTACGGATAATTTTTGTGGAGAGGATTTCGCGTTCACTGACGGTCATTATGTCTCTGTCGGTGATGATGAAGTCTGCATATTTTCCGGGCTCGATACTCCCCTTTACATCCTCTTCAAAAGAGACTTTTGCTGCCCAAGAGGTCATGGAGCGCAAAGTTTCCTCTCTTGTTAAGCCTTCATCCATACGGAATCCCTCCTCGGGAAGATAATCGAGATTTTTGCGAAATACCGCCGCAAAGAATGTCTTGATGGGACTGATGTCTTCCACCGGAAAATCGGTACCTGTGGGAATCCATCCGAGCTGATCCATGAGTTGTTTGAAGTTGTATGCGTGTTCAATCCTCTCTCCCAGACGTTCTTCCGCCCAAAACATATCGGAAGTGCAATGTGTCGGCTGTACGGAGGGTATGATAGAGAATTTGCCGAATTTATCCATATCGGCCGGATTTACCACCTGAGCATGTTCGATACGCCACCTGCGGTCATTTTCTCCTTTTAGGATTTCTCCGTACATGTCGAGTGCATAGCGGTTAGCCGCATCGCCGATAGCATGGGTGGCCACCTGGAATCCATGCTCGTCAGCCCATTGTAGATATGCACGGAAGGTATCGTCGTCAGTAACGTGAATGCCGCGTGTATTGGGAGCATCGGAATAGGGTTTGAGCAACAATGCACCTCTGGAGCCGAGAGCTCCGTCCTGGAAGAGCTTAAGGCCTGCAATGCGCAAGCGGTCATTGCGATAGGGAGAGGTGAAGTACTCCATATTGGCTTTTGAGGCCGAGAGATATGCATCTATACGCAATTTGAGTTGACCGCTATTGGAGAGCGAATCGTATACGAGGAGACTTTCTAGAGACTCCCCCACGGAAGAGATAGAGGTCAGACCTGCGGCAAAGCACTTTTCCTGAGCGGTAAGTATGATATTAGCCAATTCCTGAGGAGTATATTCGGGTGTAATATTCCCAAGCGGAGCTGCGGCATCCTCCATGAATAAGCCGGTACCGTCGTCCTTCATACCCGCCAGGTTTATAGCAGCCTTGTTGGCTACGGTAGCGTGATAATCCACTCTCTTGATAATTACGGGAATATCAGGGAAGGCCTCGTTAAGAGGGTGGTAGGTGGGCATGGAGTTGTCATCGGTCCAATCGTTCTGATCCCATCCTTCTCCAATCACAAAGGTCATCCCACCCTCCTGCTGTGCTTGCTTCAAGCGATCCACCACTTCTGCATAGGATGTAGCCCCTCTCAGGTTCACTCTGAGCAGTCCCCTACCGTACGAGGTCAGATGGGCGTGACAATCATTAAATCCGGGATATATTGTGGCCAGGCTATTCCTGAGGTTGACTACATTGTTCGATTTATAATCAGCTTTGATATATCTTGTGGAGCCTACGGCAACAAATTTGCCGTTATGGACGGCAAATGCCTGCGCTTTGGAGAAATCTTCATCTACAGTATAGATTCTGGCATTTATGACAATCAGATCTACCTGCTTCTTGTGACCGCAACCCGCGAGCAAAAGAGAAATGAAAAGAGGAAGAATGATGCGTTTCATATAGTTGATTTTTAAGAAATTGCTTCACAAATCAGAGTTGCAGAGGTACAGGAGAGCACTTTTACTCTGACAAAGTCACCCGCTTTATGACCGGCTGCCGGAAAGACGCAGGTCTTGTTCTGGGAGGTACGACCCATCAATTCCTCTTCAGAGCGTTTGGAAGTGCCCTCTGCCAACACCTCGTATTCACATCCTACAAGATATTGGTTATTACGTAGAGAAATTTCATTCTGCAGGGCAATAATCTGATTTAAACGCCGGGTTTTGACCTCCGGTGGAACATCGTCCTTGAATTGTCTCGCTGCCCTTGTGCCGGGTCTTTCGGAGTATTGAAACATAAATGCACCGTCAAACTGAACCTCTTCCAATAGAGAGATGGTGTCCAGATGGTCCTGCTCTGTCTCGGAACAAAATCCTGCGATGATATCGGTAGTGACGGCACACTTCGGAAGGATTTCGCGAATCTTATCTATACGCTCCAGATAGCTCTCACGGGTATATTTTCGGTTCATCTTCTCCAAAATAGCGTTGCTGCCCGACTGCACGGGGAGATGAATATGTTTACAGATATTGTCATACATCGCCATGGTGTATAACACGCTGTTGCTCATATCCTTGGGGTGCGAAGTAGAGAAGCGTACCCTGACATTGCGATCTATAAGGGCTATCTGTTCCAGCAAGCGTGCAAAATTTACTTGACGAGAGGGGTTGTCGGGATCCAACCAAAGGTAAGAATCCACATTTTGTCCGAGGAGGTTTATCTCCTTGTATCCGTTGGCTATGAGATTTTCCGCCTCTTTGACGATGCTTTGCGGGTCGCGACTCCGTTCTGCGCCACGCACAAAGGGAACTATGCAGTAGGAGCAAACATTGTTGCAACCTCTCATAATTGAGATAAATGCACTTACACCGTTTCGGTCCATCCGCACCGGTGAAATATCCGCATAGGTCTCCTCATGAGATAGATATACATTGATTTGAGCTGCACCAGCTTTTGCTGCCTCCACGAGACGGGGAAGATCACGATATGAATCAGGGCCTGCAACCAAATCCACTACTGCACATTCGAACAGTTGCTCCTTGAGACGTTCCGCCATACAGCCGATAACTCCTACCACAATATGAGGACGGCGTTTCTTTTCCAGACGAAACAGGTCAAGGCGTCCGAAAACCCGCTGCTCGGCATTTTCCCTGATGGAACAGGTATTTACAAGTACCACATCGGCATCCTCCATCTTTTCACATAGTGAATAACCGGCATCCTGCATTACTGAGAGTACCACCTCGCTATCGTTGACATTCATCTGGCAACCATAGGTCTCGATGTACAACTGTGGCCTGGTGGGGTCTGTTATCGGTTTAACGGAATGAAATTTGTTGTCTCTCATATCGCAAAGATAAGTTTTTTATATCTTTGCAGAAACTAAAGAGCTTATATGAGATACAAATTATTGCGAAACATCCTGCTGTTGCTCTCAATCTGGCTGCTGATCGCCGGCTGCCAGAACTATAAAAAGCTCCAATTCAAATCCTACAATATAGAGAAAATAGATAACCTGTCATTTGGAAAAGGTAGTGTCAGTGCTACTCTTACACTCAGAATAGGCGTGGCCAATCCCACTCCTTCCACCTTTACTGCCAAGGAGCTTGAAGCCACAATTTATAGTGGCAATGGCCAACCTTTTGCAATCCTTACTTCCGGGAAGAGTTTTGTCATACCGGCCGATAGTGATGATTCCATTCCATGGGAGATAGAGACGGAGTTGCTCAATCCCCTATCGGTTCTTGCATCCGGTGGTTTTTCTCTCGAAAATCTGGATGTGGATAATATGACGGTGGACTATAGTATAGTTTTTTACGGCGGTATGAGAAAAAAAATTACCGGTAAAGGGGTCGTACTCGGCGATATCATCCGAGCCTTCCAAGCTACCTCACCCGACACCCCATCTCAATGAAAATCCTTATGAAAAAAGCAATTTCCACACTAACGATACTGTTCTGCATCTCATTTAGCACTCTCTTGGCGCAGAATCAATATATCCCTCAAGATACCACCATCAATCTGAGTCGTGAAATTGAAGTTGACACTCTTCTTGTAGGCCGGCAAATATTTTCGCTCCTCGGAGAATCCTTTCCCGGAGGCGGTACGGCTATCATCAGACAATCCGGCACTCTGCGCATGGCACTCCTAAACCATATAAGCACCAACTCCGGGCGCAAAATCACCGGTTATCGCATCAGGATATATTTTGACAACAGTCAAAATGCGAGAGTACGCTCTGAGGCAATAGCAAATCAGTTCGTGAGGGAATTTCCCCATATAAAGGCATATCTCAGCCACGTCAATCCCTACTTCAAGGTGACTGTGGGTGATTTTCGCACCAAATATGAAGCGCAGCAATTTGCAAGTCAGATAAGTGGCAGATACCCCTCCGTGTTTATAGTACGAGAGCAGATCGGTTATCCTAACCTCTCCACCAGCGATATTTCTCTTTGATTTTATCTCTAAGAGACCTGAGTGATGCAATGTGTCGCTCAATCTTCTCAGGATAGATATCTTCGATATTCATCAAAATACCGGTTTCCTCAACCCCTCCGAACTCCTTGTTGACCGAGGTCCCAAATACTCGCATACTGGGTGAAAGACTCATGTAGGAGTTGATGAGCGGAGGGATCATCTCACCCATCTCCCTGAGACGGGCTACGAGCTGTTTGTATGCCTCCTTATACTCCATCCCCTCAAAAAGGGATGCATAGTAAGGGTTGGATGCATCGGTATCCAGCGGTTCTATGGGAGTCACAAGCGAATCTTTGTCGGGGAAAAAATGATTGAGGAAATAGAGCAAAATGTTACGTGCCTTGACGTTGTAAGTAGAGTACATCGTCACTTTGCCGAAGAAATAACGGTGCGTATCATACTTTATCGTGAGGGCCCCAAGACCATCCCAAAGATTATCTAGGGCAAAGATACCTTTGCGCTTGAGATTCAGACGTTGGTAGAGCGGCTGTACGAATGAGCGTCCAAGCTCAATTGTATAGGGCAGCATATCATTGACAAAGTGTTTGGAAAAATTAAAAAGCTCACTTGTGGCCATCTTTGACGGAGGCAGGCCACCGGAACAATCTATATAGCGGTACCCGCCAACAACCTCCATCTGGTCGGGATCCCAAACTATCAGCTGCTTATAGGGATTTTCCGGATCGGTATCGTACTCATCAATATCCACATCCTTGCCGGTGCCGCCACCTGAGCTACGGAAGGAAATTTCACGCAAACGACCGATTTCGCGCATTATATTTGGAGAATCGGCTGCTGATACCTCATAGAGCATATTACCGCCTCTATTAGTATCCCTGATGTATTTTTCCGGAGTGAGTTCGTTGATAATCAGTTTACGATCCACCGGTTGGATTATTGGCTTCATAGGCTTTTGTTCTTATGATGTCAGTCCATTCTCGCAGCGATTTATCCGGAGTGATGCTCTCAATGGGGATCGGATCACCGAACCAGATCGTAAAGCTGCTGTTTTTCTGTTTGAATAGTTCGCGGGGAAGGAACATCATCTCGATATTAAATTTTATACCGATAAATTTCCTGATCTTCGCCAGAGTGTAAAAGAAATTGGAATTGCGTCCGGAAAAATAGATAGGCACAATATCCCTCTTGTGTTCAATGGCCTTTTTAAGAAAATTGGTTTGCCACTGGGTATCCGTGATTTTGCCCTTTATCTTCCTGGAGCAGAGTCCTGCCGGGAAATAGAGTATCTGAGACTGTGATGAGTAGGTATCGTTGATTTGCTGCGCATATTCCCTACTCATCTTTCCTACTTTGTTCACCGGAATAAAAAGCGACTCAAAGGGCTTTACATGCATTAAGAAATCATTCACAACAAATTTTATATCAGGAAACAGAGTGCCTACGAGGGCTATCAAAACTGAACCGTCCAGTCCTCCCAGAGGGTGATTTGAGACAAATATATATCTGCCTGAAGGATCAATCTTTTCCATCCCGTAAGAAGTGTAGCCGATACCGAGATGTGAGAGTGCACGCGTAGCAAACTCAACCCCTTCATAATCTGCATATAGGTCAAGAATCTCGTTGATCTCATCCTGATGAACAAGTTTCTTGATCCAGTTGATTACAAACCCGGGAAGTTTCTTTGCCAGTGAGGGACTTTTAGCCGCAATCACTTGACGCACATCAATCTTTATGGGTGTATCCTGACTCATTGTCTCATTTAATTGCAACTACATCCGTTAAATACCTTTGTACGCTTTGACTCCCTCTTCAAGCCAGAGGATGAAGGACTCTACATCAAGATTATAACCGCGAGGCTCCACCAACTGTCTCCCATCATTGTCCTCCAGGACATAATAGGGCTGAGCATTTACTCCATATCTTGTCAGCGCAAAGTAAGAGTTGATCTTACCGAGGGTTTTAAGCACTTTACCATTGGCATTTGTAACCCAATTCTCCTCCGGAACCTGTTTTTTGTCATCAGCATATAGGGCACAAATCACATAATCCCTTTTAAGAATCTCAAGTACCCTGGGGTCACTCCATACCCTTGCCTCCATTTCGCGGCAGTTGACACATCCGTGGCCGGTAAAATCTACGAAGACCGGTTTGCCTACCTTTTTGGCGTGAGCCTGAGCCTCCTCGAGGTCAAAAAATCCGTTCAATCCGTGAGGGAGCTTAAGAAAATCTCCATACTTCACTGTGTAGGTACTCTCCTCAACACTCCGGGGAGTGCTACTTCCATCCGTAGATATCACAAAATCCTGTGTGCCGATAGGCGGCAGATAACCCGATAAGCCCTTGAGAGGCGCACCCCACATACCGGGAATCATATAGACTACAAAGCTGAAAGATGCTATGGCGAGCACCAGGCGAACAACGCTGATATGCTTCAAGTCGCTATCGTGTTTGAACTTGAGCTTGCCGAGCAGGTAAAATCCCAACAATGTAAAGCAGACAATCCAGATTGCAAGATAAATCTCCCTATCCAGGAGTCCCCAGTGGTAGACCTGATCGGCAACGCTGAGAAATTTAAATCCAAGCGCCACCTCAATAAATCCGAGTACCACTTTAACTGAGTTGAGCCAACCACCACTCTTGGGGATGTTACCCAACAGGGAGGGGAAGAGGGCAAAAATCATGAATGGAAGCGCAAAGGCTGTAGAAAAGGCCATCATGGTGATGATCGGGGCCCAAAACTCACCGGCGGTAGACTTTATAAGTACTGTGCCTACAATTGGGCCGGTACAGGAGAAAGAGACCAACACAAGAGTCAGGGCGAGAAAGAATACCCCTCCCAAACCTTGGCGCATACTAGCCTGCTGATCGCTCTTATTGACCAACTTGCTAGGCATTACGATCTCGAAAGCACCGAAAAATGAAGCCGCAAATACCATAAATACCAGGAAAAAGAGGATATTGGGCAGCCAGTGGGTTGCCAGCCAATTGAATATATCGGCAGTTACTGCATCTCCTCCCACCAACCTCGTTACGATGATAATACCCGCTATGGGGACTGTATAGAGCAACACAATGAAAAGGCCATACATAATAGCACGGAACCTTCCTTTTACCTTATCCTCAGAACCTTTAATAAAAAAAGAGACGGTCATGGGCACCATAGGGAAAACACAAGGAGTCAATAGTGCGGCAAAACCCCATAGTATTGCCTCTATTATCATAGCCCAAAGAGAACCGCCCCTTCTGGCTTTCTCAGGTGTAGAGATCTGCACCTCCGTATCGGCTGAGGAGAGTTCACTCGTGGCTTCCTCGGTATCTTCTTGTATCAGTGTTGATTCCTCACCTCCCGCAGCAGCATCTTGCGACAGGGAGGATGCATTAGATGAGAGCAGCTCCACTTTCATGCTATGATCATCCGGGGGAGTGCAACTGGTATCATCGCAGGTCATCCACTCCACTAGCACTTCTACAGTCGCTTTTGGTACTGAGAGTTTCACCTTTTGGACAAAAGTGACACTCTTCTCGTAGTAGCCGATGATCATACCAAACATCGGATCATTGACCTTGATGGGCTTCTCAATAGAGCTGATTTCTCCAACTTTTGTCACGCCCTTAGGGAGCGTGAAGATGAAAGTTGTGGCATTAGGACCGTTTTCATAGGGTCCCATATCGTACATGTGCCATCCGGGAGCTATTGAGGCCGTTATTTTTATGTCGAATGTGTTGTCTCCGACAGCCTCCGAGCCAATTTTCCAGGAGACCAGATCCGACTGTGAATATGCTGCTATTGACATTCCCGACAAAAGTGTCAGGATAAAAATCAGTTTTTTAAAAAATTGCATTGTTTTTGTTTATTATTATTCCAAATAGAGACACATTTTTTATAAGTGCTCATTACTCCATTATATTATGGCCCAAAGATAACGAAATTGTCAGAACGATGAATAAATTGCAAGGATTTTTCGGGGCGAGATAGGCACAGTCACATAAAATTGCTACCTTTGTTATGAAATGTTAAAGCAGACATTACAACAGACACAGACGACGAAGCTCTCTCCGCTTCAGATTCAGACTATAAAGCTTCTGGAGCTGCCAATGTTGGAATTGGAACAGAAGATTCAGAGGGAGATTGAGGAAAATCCCGTCCTGGATGAGGTTATACCGGAATCCGAGGAGGAGGAATCAGCTAATGTTGCCCTTGACTCGTATGACCGTGATGATCACACTCCTTCATATAAACTCCACGTCAATAATCAGGGTAAAGACCTTAAACCACAGTACAACACATTTTCCGTTCAGGAAAGCTTCCATCAGAATCTCATAAAACAACTCGGATTCTGCTCTCTCGACGATAGAAAAAGACAGATTGCCACCTTTATGATAGGTATGCTGGAGGATGATGGTTACCTTAGGCGCAGTCTGGACTCTCTTACGGATGATATCGCTTTTCGTCTCGGTATAGAAACCACCGAAGATGAACTCGAAGAGATCCTCTTCATAATACAGGAGTTCGAACCGGTAGGAGTAGGTGCAAGAGACCTCAGAGAGTGCCTTTTGCTACAGATAGCTGCTAAAAGCCCCTCCCCATCTCAACAATTGGCTGAAACCATATTAAGGGACTATTTCAATGAATTCTCCAGAAAGCATTACCCTAAAATCATGTCCCGGCTGGGTATCACCAGCGATGAACTCAAGGAGGCTATCGAAGAGATCCAGCGCCTTAATCCACGCCCCGGCGGGCAAATTGATGACTCCTATTCGGAGCAAACCCAGCAGGTGATCCCTGATTTCATCCTGGAACTCAGAGAGGGCGAATTGGTGATGTCTATGCCCCGCTACTCCTTGCCGGAACTCAGAGTCAATAAACGCTATGCAGATATGCTGATTAAGGGCTCAAATGAGAATACAAAGGCGGGTAAGGATGCTGTAATATTTGTCAAAAAGAAACTTGATGATGCCAAATGGTTTATCGAAGCCATCAAGCAACGCCAGAATACTCTGCAGAATACAATGAATGCCATAATTGACTTCCAGAGAGAATTCTTTATGGATGGTGACGAGACCAAACTCAAGCCGATGGTACTCAGAAACATTGCAGAAAAAGCCAATCTCGACATTTCTACCATTTCCAGAGTAGTCAACTGCAAATATATTCAGACTCATTTCGGCATCTATCCGCTAAAATATTTCTTCTCCGAAGGCCTCCTCAACGAAGATGGTGAGGAGGTTTCCACCCGCGAGATAAAGAATGTCCTTACCCGAATTATAGACAATGAGGACAAAAGCTCTCCACTAACTGACGAGAGCATCGTAGAAGCCCTTTCAGAAAAGGGTTATAAGGTAGCCAGACGTACGGTTGCCAAATACCGGGACCAACTGGGTATACCGGTAGCTAAACAAAGAGTACAATTATTATAATTATTAAGCAGACTATGACTTTAATTAAGACAACCTATATAGGTAACTTGCGCACAGAGTCGGAGCATCTGGACTCCGGTAGTAAAATCGTAACAAGCGCACCACTGGATAATCAGGGAGATGGCCTCCTCTTTTCACCTACTGACCTTTTTGCCTCCTCGCTGGGAAGTTGCATGCTGACAATCATAGGAATGGTAGCAGGCACCTACGGCTTTTCGATTGACGGAGCCACCGTCACCACCGAAAAGGTAATGGGGACAAATCCCCGCCGTGTCGTGGAGATACGTCTTGAAGTGAATTTCCCCAAGGGTGTGGAATATTCCAAAAAAGAGAGGACTATCATCGTAAATGCCGCCAAATCTTGTCCGGTGGCAAACAGTCTTGATCCGGCTATCAATAAAGTGGTGAACTTTAATTGGTAAGCTCCCACTCAGTACCCTCTTTGGTATCCTTGATCTGAATCCCGATGGCTTTAAGTTCGTCGCGGATCCGGTCGCTTTCTGCCCAATTCTTTGCAGCTTTAGCTGCATTGCGATTTTGTAGTACCATCTCCACCAGCCCACCTATTACAGACTCGACAGATGAATCCTGACGATCATCGACTAAGCCGAGTACATCCGAGACAATCTCAGTAAATAGTTTGGTTAGGGTGTTGTAATCGCCATTATTGAGTACCTCCCCTCTGTCTTTGACTCCGTTGACGATCTTTACTGCATCGAAGATAGAAGAGAGGGCCACAGGTGTATTCATATCATCCAGGAGAGCTGTATATATATCTTCCTTTATGGAAGTCACCTGCGGCAAAAGAGGAGCATCAGCCGAATGTCTGAGTGAAGCGACATCCTTAACCGCCTGCATAAGGCGCTTAAGTCCCTTTTCAGCAGCCTGTAAGGCTTCATTGCTGAAGTCCAGAGTGCTTCTGTAATGCGCCTGAAGGATGAAAAACCTTATAGTCATAGGCGAATAGGGCTGCTCGAGGGCATCGTGTCTTCCGGCAAACAACTCTTCTAGCGTTATGAAGTTACCTTTGGATTTGCCCATTTTCTGGCCGTTTATTGTGATGAGGTTGTTGTGTACCCAATAGTTAACGCCACCTTTACCACGGGAAGCGGTGTTCTGGGCCAATTCACACTCGTGGTGGGGAAATATCAGGTCCATTCCGCCACCGTGAATGTCAAACTCCTCTCCGAGATACTTCTCACTCATGGCGGAACACTCCAGATGCCAGCCCGGAAATCCGACACTCCAGGGAGAGGGCCAACGCATTATGTGCTCAGGAGCGGCCTTTTTCCAGAGGGCGAAGTCATTTGGGGAACGTTTGTCCTCCTGACCATCCAACTCCCGTGACCCTACCATCATATCGTCAATAACACGACCGGAAAGCACTCCGTATGAATGTTCCCCGTCATATTTTTCAACGTCAAAATAGACGGAGCCATTGCTGACGTAGGCATATCCGGCATCGAGAATGGTTTTGATAAGCTCTATTTGCTCTATTATGTGACCGGAGGCCCTCGGTTCAATTGAAGGGCGCAGCACATTGAGCTCCTTCATTGCCTCATGATATCTTAAGGTATAGGTCTGTACCACCTCCATAGGCTCCAAAGACTCAAGGCGGGCTTTCTTGGCAATCTTGTCCTCGCCTGTATCGGCATCATTTTCAAGATGTCCTACATCGGTGATGTTGCTCACATATCTCACTTTGTACCCCAAATGTATGAATAACCTGAATAGCAGATCAAATGTTATTGCAGGGCGGGCATGGCCCAGATGTGGGTCACCATATACTGTAGGGCCACATACATACATTCCGACATAGCCGGGATTTACAGGTTTGAAAATGCGTTTTTCCCTTTTTAGGGTATCATAAAGAAATAAGTCACGAGCCATAATCATCTTTTTTGCACTAAACTACAAAATTAGCAACTTTCGGCAATATTTGGCTCGCTATTGCCGAAAGTTGAACTAAAATGCTACACTACTACTCTGTTGGGGGTACTATGGTAACTTTGCCTGCAAGAATTTCCATAAATTGGCGTTCGTCACCACTGCTGGACGTATACCTGACATTTCTTATGCGTCCGATGACTGAAACCAGCATACCTTTACGAATGAGCGAAAAGTCAGCAATATTACGTCCGCTCCAGGCGGTAATGTTGTGCCAGGTGGTCTCCTCCTTAATTTCTCCCTTCTTGTCCTTGAATGTCTCGTTGGTCGCAAGAGAGAATCTGGCTACCTGCGAATTGCCCACCTCCGTGATTTTCGGGTCGTGGCCTACATGTCCTTTCAACTCCACCCGATTGATAAATGTACTTTTCATAATATTTGGTTTTTGTTCAAAGGCAAAGTAAAAGAGGTTAATATCAAGTATCAATACTCTAAATAATTATACCCGTTTCTATATGTTTCGACTCGTTAAAATTGCTTTTTCAACACCTGTTTGTAAATATTTTCAATTATTTTTGTTGTCGAAACAAAATTTTACGTCAAGTTTAATAGAGGATCTATATGGATACAAATAGAAACTGTAAAAGATGTGGAGAGAGATTCGTGGGTAGAAGTGACAAGATCTTCTGCTGTGACAGTTGCAGGAACGATTATCACAATTCTCTTCGGAGGGAGCGAAACAAAGGTATGAACAGGGTGAATGGAATTCTTTCGCGCAACCGCGAAATTATCCGTTCTCTGCTCTCCAAAGGTATTGAGAGCATCGATGCGAGAGAGTTGAGTATGCTTGCCTTTGATTTCGACCATTTTACCTCTGTGGACAAACGAATTCTCGGACGTACCTGCTATCACATCTACGAATACTATTATTATTCAGCTAATGGTGAGGTACATTTCTCTCTCAAAGAATGAGTTTTTTGACTTAAAATCGTTAACTTTGAAGTTTCGAAACAAATTATTAAGCACAATATGAAACTCACCAGAACAATCGCTGCGGCATCACTCGCCGCACTGATGCTTACTTCCTGCACAATGAAAGAAAATCCTTTACTACAGAGATCTACACACCCCTATCAGGCCCCGGCCTTCGACAAAATAGAAATAAAGCACTACAAGCCAGCCTTTATTGCGGCTATCGAAGAGGCCAAAGCTGAAATCCGGCTTATTGCCGACAACACGGAAGAACCCACTTTCGCCAATACCATAGAGGCACTCAACACCTCCGGACGCACACTAAATACCGTTGCAGGCATCTTCTTCAACCTCAACCAAGCCAATACTAACGAAGAGATGCAGCAAATGGCTGAAGAGGTAGCCCCCATGATGACCGAATATAGCATGTCGATCATTCTCAACCCCGTGCTATTCCAAAAGGTGAAGAGAGTCTATGAAAAGAAAGATAGTCTCGGACTCAATCAGGAGCAGGCTAAACTGCTGGAAGAGAGTTACAAATCTTTCACCCGCAACGGAGCCAATCTGCCGGATGACAAGAAAGAGGAATATGCGCGATTGCAGGAGGAACTCTCGGTTGCCACCCTTACATTCGGACGCAATGTACTCAACGCCACAAACGCTTATTTACTTGAAATTACTGATGAAGCCGACCTGGAAGGACTTCCCGACTATGTCAGGGAAATGGCTGCGGCAGATGCGCAGGCAAAAGGTAAGGAGGGATGGCTCTTTACCCTCGATCACCCGAGCTATGGCCCCTTCCTTAAGTACAGTACTCGTCGCGAACTTCGCGAACAGCTCTGGAGAGCGATAAACAGCAAATGCATAGGCGGTGAGTTTGACAATACTGCCAATATCCGAAAGATAGTGGATCTTCGCATTCGCGTGGCACAGCTGCTGGGCTATGAGACCTATGCAGATTATGCACTGGAGGAGAGGATGGCAAAGAATCCGGCTACAGTCAACAGTTTCCTTGCAGACCTGATGCAGAAATCTCTCCCCTTTGCCAAACGCGATGTCGCCGAGATCCATGCCTACGCCACAGCAAACGGCTTCGAGGGAGAATTGATGCCCTGGGACTTCTCATACTGGTCGGAAAAATTCCAGGAGGAGAGATACTCGCTTAACGAAGAGCTGCTCAAGCCCTATTTCGAACTATCCAGTGTTCAGGCGGCCATTTTTGATCTGGCAGGACGCCTCTATGGACTGAAATTCGAAGAGAATCCGCAGTTGCCCGTATATCATCCCGACGTCAAAGTATTTGAGGTAAGAGATGAGAATGGAAGATTCATGTCCCTGCTCTATATCGACTACTTCCCTCGTGAGAGCAAGAGAGGTGGTGCATGGATGACCTCTTTCAGGGAGCAAGGTTTCTACGACGGAGTCGAGGAGAGACCCCACGTTTCATTGGTAACAAATTTTACCAAACCCACCTCAACTACTCCTTCGCTTATAACTTTCTACGAATTTACTACCATACTCCATGAATTCGGACACGCACTCCACGGCATGCTGGCAGAGGGTACTTACAGTACTTTGACAGGCACCAACGTGGCCCGCGACTTTGTAGAGCTTCCCTCACAGATCATGGAGAACTGGGCATACGAGCCCGAGTATCTGAACTCTTTTGCGAAGCATTACCAGACAGGTGAGGTTATTCCCCAGGATCTGATTGACAAGATTATCGCTGCCAGGAACTTCCTTGCCGGATATGCCGGCGTAAGACAGCTCAATTACGGAATCACTGATATGGCCTGGCACAATGTTACATCGGTACCGGAGGCTTCCGTTGTGGAGTACGAGCAGGAGATTCTCAGCAATTCGGCCATAATGCCCGTAATAGAAGGCATGGTCTTTTCACCCTCATTCAGCCATATTTTCTCTGGTGGATATGCCGCCGGTTACTACTCCTATAAATGGGCTGAAGTGCTGGAGGCAGATGCTTATTCCCTCTTTAAGGAGAGAGGTATTTTTAATAGAGAGGTGGCTGCTGAATTCCGCGATAAAATCCTCTCCAGAGGAGGCATTGAGGATGCTGACGTATTGTTCCGAAACTTCCGCGGAAGGGATCCCCAGCCGGAAGCTCTTCTTGAGAAGCTCGGTATGAAATAGTAAGGTCAACATTTAATCTATACTAGTTATGAAGAAAATAATTTTGTATATTATGGCTGCAACGTTACTTTTGAGTGTCAGTTGCGGCAATCAGAATCAAGAAACTGCAAACCCAATGGAAAATCCTGTAATCGAAACAATTATGGCGCGTCGAAGCATCAGGGCATATAAGCCGGAGGCCGTAGAACGCGAAATTATGAACCAAATAGTTAAATGCGGCATTAATGCCCCTAATGCCATGAATGCACAACCATGGGAAATCCGCATCGTGGACAATCCGGAATTTATCGAGGGTTGTACCAAACTTTTTGTAGAACGCATGAAACAGGATCCGCGCAGGGCAAAAATGGTGGAAGACCCTTCTTTCAGAAATATGTTCAGAAATGCACCTACGGTGGTCTTTATAGCAATCAATGACGGCAGGTTTTCCTCAATTGACTGCGGTCTCATGGCTCAGAACATGATGCTTGCAGCCAAATCGCTCGGGATCGGTTCAATAGCTCTCGGTAGTCCGGTCGACTTTTTCCAAAGCGAAGTGGCTGCAGAATATTATAAAAAGTTGGACATCCCCGACACCCATACCCTTGCGCTCGTCTTGGGGTTCGGTTACCCTGATGAAAGTCCCGATGCCAAGCCCAGGGATGAGAGCAAAGTCCGCTGGATAGAGTAAGTATGATACCTTATGAAATAGATGAGAATCTGACTACGGAAAGTTGGATAGTGGGTGATGTAAAGGCCGGTTTTCCCTCGCCTGCGGAGGATATTCACGAAAAGCTCGATCTGATCAAACTCCTGGTACGCAACCCCGCCTCCACTTTCTTTTTCAGGATAGACGGAGTCTCGATGGTGGATGCTGCAATGGATGAGGGAGACATCATCATAGTTGATAGGAGCATTGACCCCTTCAACGGCTGTATGGCAGTCTGCTACATTGATGGCGGATATACGGTAAAAAGGGTGGAAGTCCACGGAAAAGAGCTGCACCTGCTACCGGCAAATAAGCACAATCTATCCTATAAACCAATTATCGTTACGCCAGACAACCAATTTATGGTCTGGGGGTTGGTGACCTACGTCATAAAAAAGGTCTGACCGCCATGTATGCGCTGGCCGACTGCAACAACTTTTTTGTCTCGTGTGAACGGGTGTTCCGGCCCGATCTAAACGGGAAACCTGTAATTGTGCTCTCCAATAATGATGGTTGTGCCATATCACGCAGCAATGAAGCCAAGGCTCTCGGTATAAAGATGGGAGTCCCATTCTTCAAAATACGTAATTTGGTGGATGAGCATGGAGTTATGGTTTTCTCCGGAAATATGGCGCTCTACGGCGATATGTCGCGTAGAGTGAGGCAAACTCTGGAGAGGTTTGCCCCTTCATTGGAGGTCTATTCCATAGATGAGGTCTTTCTCGACCTGCACGGAATGCAGATTGAAGATTTTGGAAGTTATGCAAGGGAGATATCCCGTATCTGCCTTCGTGACACGGCCATTCCTGTTTCAATCGGCATCTCCCCTACCAAAACTCTGGCGAAAATCGCCTCCAAACTCTGCAAACAATATCCAAAGTTGCGAGGAGGTTGTTATATGCACCGCCCAGAGGATATTGAGAAGGTGCTGCGTGGATTTCCGGTAGAGGATGTATGGGGAATCGGGCGAAGAACCACTCCCAAACTCTATCAGAGGGGCATCCGAACTGCTTTTGACTTTATTAAAATGGATGAAGAGAGAGTCCGTGCGCTGATGGGTATTACCGGAGTACGTACGCACAGGGAACTACGTGGAATCCCCAGTATCAAATTTGAGGACAGCGTCGTCACCAAACAGTCGATATGTGTCTCAAGCAGCTTTTCCAAGGAAATCACCGATTGCAGGGATTTATGTAGTCAGGTGGCCAATTTCGCCGCCAAAGCGGCGGAAAAGCTTCGTGGACAAGGGTCCGTGGCATTTGAAATGATAGTCTTTGCAATGACAAATCGCTTCCGCGAGAATGCTCCTCAAGCATATAAAAGCATACTTGTACCCTTTGTCGAACCTACCTGCGAGCAACGCACCATAGTGGGTTCAGCCGTTGCCGCCACAAGAGAACTATTTAATGCCCGAATGTCCTACAAAAAAGCAGGTGTGGTTATCACTCGTCTTGAGCAGCGCAACCAAATCACAGGCTTGCTCTTCGAAGATAGTGAAGTAGCCGAACGCGAATCCCGTATTTCCTATCTTATAGACTCTATAAATCAACAATACGGCTACGGATCCATCCGTATCGGTATTCAGGGGGACGGCAGCATACATAAGTTAAGCGAACACCGTTCTCCACACTACACTACCCTATGGAGTGATATTCCAACAGCGAGTGTATAAGCCTCCATGACTTTTGGGATTGTTATTCAGATAATTGTCGTATTTTCGCAACTGCAATTTAAAACAATAAAGGATAAAGATAATGAGCTCAAAACTTAAAGTTGGAATGAAGTATGTCCTGGAGCATACCGTAAGGGAAGATGAAACTGCTTTCAATTATGATTCGGGAGCAATGCACGTCTATTCTACTCCGGCACTAATCGCAAGAATAGAATGTGCTGCACATACAATGTTGATGGAATTGGGTCTGGATAGCGTGGGTACCATTGTAAATATCGAACATAAAAAAGCCTGTAAGCCCGGTACTGTGGTTATTGCTGAGGCACTCCTGACGGAAATTGACGGAAAACGCCTTATGTTTGATGTAAAAGTGACCGACCGGGAGGGCAACATTCTTGGTGAAGGCACTCACGGTCGGTACATTATAGATCCGGAACGTTTTATGCAGAAAATCGGTTGATAATCAGAGCGAGACAAGATTACCTTACTCCTTCAACATTTCCAGGATTTTCAATCGGAAAGCATATTCATATTTGGCTTGTGCCTGTTCGCTCAAGACCTGTGTAAGGTTGCTTTTAGCTTGAAAAAGTTCGTAGGCATTCGCACGGCCGTTGTCAAACTTCTCCTGTGCAAATCTAAAGGCTTCTCTACTCGCTTTTTCTGACTTTTGTGTTGCCCGCCACTTGCTTTGTGCACCGACTGCATTGTGAAATGCCTGCTCGATGCGTTTTCTAAGCTCAATCTTAACCTTATCTATTTCAATACGGCTGTTTTCCACAGCAAGTTCGGCAGTACGGATATTATTGCGTGTCTGTAACCTGTTGAAAATTGGGATACGCAAACTAAAACCGAGGGCGTTGCTCATATTATTGCGAAATTGAGAGCTGAAAGGATCATTCGGTCGCTCACTCATTTTATAATATCCGGTACCCAGATTGGCCCCAAATGACAAAGTAGGGTAGAGCTGCGATTTTGCAATCAGTACCCCTTTCTCACTACTTTTCAAGCGGTATTCCGAGGCGCGAACTTCCGGACGGATAAGCAATGCCTGTTGGTAAACCTCAGTTGGTGACACCAACATTTTATTCTTGATTATTTCTTCAACCGGTGGAGTTAAAACATCAAATTTTGAGAAATCATCAAGCTCCATTATTTGTGCCAGATCGAGCAATGCCAATTTCAAGTTACTTTCTGCCTGTACCTTATTTTGCTCTTCACGTGCACGCTGTGCTTCCAGCTCGTAGATTTCGCCTTCCGCCATTTTACCGCTTTGAATAAGCTCATTGCGGCGAGAGATATTTTGGTCGGTTAAAGCGAGTTGTTCATTGGCAATTTCCAACAGTTCTTTTTGAAGCAACACTTGCAGGAAAGCGGTGGCTACGCTCATTTCTATGTCATCCTTAAACTTCTCCACGTCTGCTTCCGCTGCACTCAGGTCAGCGCGTTTAGCATCTATATTGTACTTCATGCGCAAGCCGTCAAAAAGCGTAATATCTGCTCCAACTCCGAATGAAGTTTGCGCCGAGTTGGTGTTTTGATAGGTGTTATCCAGTCCGATGGAGCGTCCGAATATGAAATTTTGTCCCGCTTGCGCATTCAGACTTGGTAACAAATCGTTTCGTGCTTGCGTATAAGCAATTTTCCGTTGCTCTTTGTTCAGCTCCTGTTGTTTTATGGTGCGATTATTTTGCAACGCAATCCCGATACACTCTTGAAGGGTGTATTGCTGCGCCATTCCTGTCATGGAAATGGTTAAAAATAATGCTATTAATATTTTTCTCATGTTACTTCTTTTTCTCAATTATCTCATTTCCACGAACTTTGTCGTCCAATTTCAATCCCTCGATTATCTCAATGTTTATACCGTCAGAAAGCCCCACGGAGACATGCTTACGGTCAAACTCCTGCGGGTTTTCGTTTTTTACTATGTAAACAAATGAAGAATCGTTGCTGAATTCGATACATGTTTCGGGGATAACCAGAACATCTGCTCTCCTATCCAAAACAATATCCGCATTTGCACTATAACCGGCACGGATGAAGACATCTCTCGGCATCTCCATATTGGCTTTCATCTCAAATAGGATGGCTCCGCTCTCTTCGGTGGCTTTGGGCGATACATATTCCAGCTTTGCCGGTATTTTTTTGTCCTGAATAGCGCCTATCGTTATCTCCATAGGCATTCCCACTGAGAGCTTGCCCACTTCCGTTTCATCAATTTTTCCCACAAAAAGCATATCGCTCAGGTTCGCAATGGAGGCAATCGTAGTCCCATCGTTGAAATTGTTGGTTTGTATTACCGAATTTCCAACTTTTACGGGGATATCCAGGATAGTTCCGCTGACAGTGGCACGCACCAGCGTGTTGCTGGATTTTTGGGTATTTTTTGTCATTCCCGTTTTATCCAGACTCAGGTTATCCATAGCGGCTTGAAGTTCTTCCTGGTCGTTTTTGTATTGAAGTTGCACTCTTTCGAACTCTTCCTTCGATATTACCAAGTTTTCGTACAGTTTACGGTCGCGTTCATAATTGGTTCTACTCTGCTCCGCAGCAAGTTGTGCCCTTGTAACACGCGATTCAGCTCCGCTCAAATTGACCATATCCGGTACTACTTGAATCTTTGCAATAATATCGCCTGCCACAACTCTATCCCCCGCTTCTTTGTATACTTCGGATACGATACCGGACATTTGAGGCTTGATAAGGATCTCGTTACGTGGCTCTACCTTGCCTGTTGCCACCGTTTTTTTCTCTATCGTTCCTTGTATGACGGTTTCAATTTGATATGTTTTCCGGACAGGACGCGACTTCTTATAGAGAAACACAAATGTCCCGATTACCAAAACTCCTAAAAGGGCTAAACCTACGATTTTAAATACTTTTCTCATTGTTGATTATTGTTATTTATTATTTGTTTCTATTCTTCCGCAATTGCCTCGACAGGCTTGATCATCATAGCGCGTTGGGCGGGAACAAGTCCTGCCAACAATCCTATAACGATCAGGATAATAAGGGAGACTATCGCCATTGAGAAGCTGATTTGAGGGTCTTTGAAAAATTGATCACCCTGGCTCAACGCTACACCTATGGCAGAAAGCAAACCGACACCCAGCACAATTCCTCCGATCCCTGCCAAAAGAGTCAGAACTACGGTCTCGCTCATTATTTGTCCTATAATATTATTCGGCGTAGCTCCAAGGGCACGGCGGATACCAATCTCTTTGGTGCGTTCGCGCACTGTAACGAGCATAATATTGCTAACTCCGATAGCTCCGGCTAAGAGCGTCCCGAGACCGACAATCCAGATGAGTGCGGCAATACCGATACCGAGGTTGTTGAACATTTTGAATTGCTCCTCGATGTTCATGCTAAAAACTGCCGATTTATCTTCAGGCGCAATCTGGTGCTGTTGTTTTAAAATATTCGTTATTTTATCCTCTATTATTTTCACATCCATACCCGGTTTGGCGGTAGCTGCCAAAAAGTGAATGATATTGCCTTGATTAAATGCTTGTTGCATTGTTGTGAATGGCAAAACAACTGTTTCTGCAGTTTGTCCGCCAATGCTTACTTGCGATGTACTGCGGGCTACGCCTATGACCTGAAAATATATTCCATTTACTCGAATCTGTTTTCCTGTCGGATCTTCACCATGGAAAAGCACCTCATATATTCGTTCACCTATAACACACACTTTGCGTTTTTCAGCAATATCTATATCATTTACATATCGCCCGTAGAGCATCTTACTTTTTTCTATCAAATCATATTCGGGATAGCACCCTTTTACCAGATAGGAACCGCTTTTATCACCTCTCACCACATTTTTATCACCGCCTCCGGCAAAAAGAACGGGAGACATATATTGCATTTCATCAACTCTTTCACGAATAATTGGCAAATCGCTATTTGTCATATTCCAAACGCGCCCCTTTCTGAAACCTTTGTAGGGCTCAGTCGTACGCTCTGCCGTAAAAAAGACCGAATTTGTAGCAAAACCTTCCATTTGTGACATAATTCCCGTTTGTAAAGCATTACCTGATCCCACCATCAGTACAAGCATAAATATCCCCCAGAAAACTCCGAATGCCGTGAGAAAACTGCGCGACTTATTACTTGTAATTGTAATCCAGATCTCCTGCCAGCGATCAATGTCGACAAGCAATCCGAACCTTCTCCAAAGGGAGGTTTTCTCAAATTGTAGCTGACTATTTATCTCTTTTTTCATTCTATTTTATTCAAAACTCAATACTAGATACTCAGAACTCAATACTAAAACCTACTCCTGTCTCATTGCCTCTATCGGCTTGATTTTAACAGCCTTTCTTGCGGGCAGATAGCCTGCAATAACTCCCGATATAATAAGTATAATAGTTGCAAATATTGCGTACCCGACATTTACGGTAGGATTTTTAAACACCGACATTTGCGGACCTGCATCTACGCTTTGAGCTGCACTTGCTGACATCTCCATAAAAAAGTTGATTAACTCTGTGAGACCTATTCCTAAAAACATACCGATGTAGCCGAAGATGGCGGTTATAATGATAGATTCCAAAATGATGGAGGTCAATATGGAGGTAGGCGGTGCGCCAATGGCTTTACGGATTCCTATTTCTCGCGTACGCTCTTTTACAGAAACCAGCATGATATTGCTGACACCCACAATTCCGGCAAGTAACGTGAAAATTCCTATAATGGTTACAAATACATTGATTCCGCCAAAAATCTTCATCGTTTCAAGATAGTCGGCTTGTGTGTTGTTTACCCAAAGTGCTTGTTCGTCTGAAGGATCAAATTTGAGTCTGCGACCCATAAGATTTCTTACAGAACTATTAAAGAGTTCATTTTCATCTTTGGATTCGAGCCCTTCTACAGTAAAGGTGAGTTGATTGAATTTTTTATCTGGATTAAAAATCGCTTGAGATATGGAAAAGGGTATATAGGCAACGGGGCCTCCCCACTGCGCTTTTTTAGAATTAACACCAATAACTTTAAACATCAGTTGACCAACCTTTACATATTCCCCCAATGGTGATTTCCCTTTGAAGAGGACCTCCGCTATTTTTTTGTCGAGGACAATCACTTTACTCTTCTGCTTATAATCAAGTTGATTGAAAAATCTTCCGTTACCGGGCTCAAAAATCAATTTTTCCATTTCGGCATAACCCGGCATAACACCACGCACCTCATAGGAACCATATTCAACTCCATAAGAGATGTTTTGTGTTGTACTTGAACGGGCAGTAACCATACGGCTCTCCTCTAATTCTTGCTCTACAGCCGATAGTTCATTTTCGGTAAACTCAATGCTTCGTCCTGATTTCAACCCTTTGTACGGCATTGAGGTATAACCTGCATAAAGGTTGACACGATTTACGGCACGTTGTTCGAAATTCGATGTCACCCCGTTTTTCAACCCGTTGCCCGCACCAAGCAAGATAATAAGGATAAAAATTCCCCACGAAACCGATAGACCGGTAAGTATGGTGCGCAACTTGTTTTTGCGGAGAGTAGCGAATATTTCTTGTAAATAATCCATTTTCGGGTTACGAGTTACGGGGTACGGGGTGCGGGTGCCGGGTGTCGCTTTCGATCATGCCGTCTTTTAGACGGATAATACGGTTAGTGGAATCGGCTACGGATTGCTCGTGGGTAACGATGATAGTGGTAATACCCTGTTTATTCAAGTCTGTGAGGACTCCTATTACCTCGATGGTGGTTTGACTGTCCAATGCTCCTGTCGGCTCATCTGCAAGAATAATTTTTGGATTTGAAATCATTGCGCGGGCAATGGCTACACGTTGCTTTTGTCCACCCGAAAGTTCGTTGGGTAAATGATGTGCCCAATCTTTCAGTCCCATTTTATCCAGATGCTCCATCGCGATGATGTTGCGTTGTTTGCGGCCTATATTTTTATAATAGAGCGGAAGCGCAACATTTTCCAACGCATTCTTGAAATTGATAAGATTGAAGGATTGAAATACAAACCCTATCATTTCGTTGCGATACTTGGCCGCCTGTTTTTCACTCAAATCCCTGATAAGCGTACCATTTAACCTATATTCGCCTTTATCGTAGGTATCGAGAATTCCTATTATATTCAGCAGCGTGGATTTCCCTGAACCGGATGCTCCCATAATGGAGACATATTCGCCTGCCTCAATTTTGAGGTCAAGACCTTTAAGCACGTGGAGTGAAATGGCGTCGGTATAGTAGGATTTGTGAAGTTGTTTAATATCAATCATAATTTAAAACTCAGAATGTTTGTCATCTGTGCCATGCATTTTTAATACCAATTCATCGGTATCTATATCCAAAAGTTTCATTTTTTTCATAATGGCCGGCAATTCCATTTCAAAAAATTCCTTTTTATACATCTTTTTCACGCTCCTTTTGGCATCTGGCGATGCGAAAAAACCCATGCCGCGCTTATCGTAAATAATATCGAGCGATTTCAAATGGTCGTAGCTCCGCATAACGGTATTGGGATTCACACCCAATTGCGCCCCCATCTCCCTTATGGAAGGTATTCGTTCATCTTCTGCGTACTCATCGTTGAGAATTTTTTCGCAAATCGAGTCCGATATTTGAAGATAAATGGGCTTATGTTCATCAAAATTTATCATAATCAATACCTGTTAGTTTTCATTAAGCGATATGAGCCAAGCATTAAGAGTATCGGCAAAACCATTTCCATGAACAGTCTGAGTATCATCATAAATATCATCAAAGGATGGTCGCCTCTGTAAAAGTCAAACAAGCCTCGGTCGCCATAGGAAATATTTATATCTCCTTTATACCCTACGCTTCCTTCATATCCCTCTAAAAAGCCCAAAACATCAAGTCCTTTTATCAGTGCTATGATTAGAATGGAAAGCACCATGTTGATAACAATAAAACTTGCGATACTTTTGAGTATTTTTCTTCTTACAAAAAAGAGATTTGCGAAGAATACTGCTTGCAAGGAAAGAAATGCTAACAGCACACCTTCGGTAGTCAACCTATTATTGAAAAAATGAACGATAGCATAACCATCCTGGTACTTGGGAAAGAGAAGTGTCATAAGTGCATCACTTCCGCCCAGAAAAACCAAAACCATAAGTGGTGCGGAAATCATGCAAACCATTTGCATCACCGCAAATTTCTCCAACATAGATGCGGGAAGCATCACTTCTGACAACCCTTTTTTAGGATGATTGTAGAAATAAAAATAGAAGAAAGGAGAAAAGATAAATATAACTCCCACGGTAAAAGTCAAAAAGTTGCTCCTGAAAAGAAGCACAGGTCCTTCATTGGATGTCAATCTGGCTATAAGTAAAAACAAGATGGGAAGTCCGGCTAAAACCAAAGTATTATTTAGCAACGTTTTGGAGTTTTGTCGAAATGTTCTCCCGATAAGTTTCCCTACTCTCTCAAATTGAAATATATTGTTGTTCATTGTTGTTCTGTTTTAAGGTGATTATTCCGGATCAATTTTTTGTCGTACTTATGCCAAAAGTTCTTTAATTCGGCTTTTGTGATGCATGGTGGCATTGAATAGCGCTTCTATGTTTACCTTGCTTTCGCCCAGATCCTCATTCTCCATTACACAAAGGTAACCACCCGGTGTGGGTTCGGAATAGAGAGCGTTAGCGGGAACTGAAGAGTAGAGTCCGAAATAGAGTTTTTCGGAAATTTTCTCCAATGATGCGTTCACCAGTACCGCCTTGTTGTCAAGAATGATAATCGGATCAATGAGGTTTTCCAGATCGCGTACCTGATGAGTGGAGATCAAGGTACAGGTATTATCCGACACATACTGTACAATTATTCTGCGGAAGAGTGTTTTAGAGGGGATATCCAAACCGTTGCTCGGTTCGTCCAGCATCAACAACTCGGCATTTGTGGCAATAG
>Ga0255347_1002417_pt1 | contig 26648 bp, 22 predicted proteins | sample wastewater_treat_2_FD_192479 | JGI IMG/M metagenome (GOLD analysis project Ga0255347, IMG submission 192479) | Wastewater microbial communities from Lulu Island WWTP, Vancouver, Canada - plant24 | ecosystem: Engineered > WWTP > Wastewater > Unclassified | place: Canada: Vancouver, British...
CTGCGTTATCCACTCAAAAAATTTTTTTCTTGACAGAGATGCGAAATCTTGAAATAAAGAAAGATATGGCAATAATAGTTAAAAAATTCGGCGGAACATCAATTGGTAACATTGATTTAATCCGCAACATAGCTCATAAATTGGCATGCGAATACCATAAAGGTGATGCTCTTGTTTTAGTTGTCTCTGCAATGGCTAAAACAACAGACTATTTATTTAATTTAGCTTATGGGATTTCCCAGCATCCATCGCGTCGTGAACTGGATATGCTTTTGACAGCTGGGGAACGTATCAGTATGAGTTTATTATCGTTAGCTTTGATGGAAGAAGGAATTCCTTCTATCTCTTTTACTGGTTCTCAGAGTGGAATTATTACTGATGAAAAGCATGGTAATGCTCAGATATTGAAAGTTAGTGCTTTTCGTATACAGGAAGAACTGAATAAGGGAAAAGTTGTTATCGTGGCTGGTTTTCAAGGTGTTAGCATTAGCAAAGAAATAACAACTTTAGGACGTGGAGGTTCTGACACTTCTGCAGTAGCATTAGCTTGTTATTTGGGAGCTGATAAATGCGAAATCTATACAGATGTAGATGGAGTTTATACTGCTGATCCTAAGCTTGTGGCTAATCCACAATTGCTGAAATATATCAGTCCAGAACTAATGTTAACCCTATGTTATAATGGTTCTAAGGTGTTACATCCCCGGGCTGTTGAATTTGCTATTAAATATGGTGTAGAGGTGGAAGTTAAATCCTCTTTTACTTTTGCTCCTGGTTCGTTGATCACCCGTATAAAAATCCCGAATAATGAGGAAGATAAAATGGAAGAACGCAAGGTAACTGCTATTTCGTATAAGGACAAATTAATCCGTTATATTATACCTGTAAGCGAGCAAGTTTCAGATATGCTAACTCTATGTAATTATGAAATATATAAGAGTTTTATTAATGCTGGCTTTCTGGAACTTTTCGTAGAGACAAAATATGAAACGGAAGTTGATTATTTTCTACAAGATAGAGGTATAGAACCCAAAAACAAAGAAAGCAATTTGGCTTTTGTAAATCTTGTTGGTTTAGGTTTAGGACACGACCCCGCTTTTTTAGCTTCGGTTATAGAAAACAGCAAAAATTATAATATTTTACGCAGTTATAACAACGAACAGAGCATAGAACTTTTATTGCCTAACAACCATCTTTCGGAGGTTGTTCAAAAACTCCATACAATTTATATTGAGGAAAAGCAATGAAATACTTAATTACCAGTGCTCTACCCTATGCTAATGGAAGATTACATATCGGACATATTGCTGGAGCTTATTTACCAGCTGACATCTTTGTCCGTTACTTGCGTTTAAAAGATGAGGATGTGATTTACATTTGTGGAACAGATGAACATGGCACTCCGATTTCAATAACTGCTGATAAAGAAGGAATTACACCTCAAGAAGTAGTAAACCGTTATCATCAAAGCATTAAAGAGGCATTTGATGGTATTGGTATTGAATTTGATAATTTTAGCGGAACAGCGCGTCCACCACACTATAAACTTGCTTCAGAGTTCTTTTTACAATTATACAATAAGGACTTTATCAAGCCCAAAATTACGCTACAATTCTATTGTGAACACGATAAACGCTATTTACCCGATAGATATGTGGAAGGATTATGTCCTCGTTGCGGAGCCAGTAATGCCAGAGGTGATCAATGTGATAAATGTGGTCAAATTTACGAAACAACAACATTGCAAGAGCCTAAATGTAAGATTTGTGGTTCAACTCCTGTAATTAAAGAGACAAAACACTGGTTTCTGCAGCTGGATGGTTTTCGCGATAAATTAAAAAGATGGCTTTCTACGAAAGATTACTGGAAAGAAAATGTGCGGAATTTTATATTTGGATTATTGGATCAAGGTTTAGTTGAACGTTCCATTACTCGAGATCTATCTTGGGGAGTTCCTGTTCCTCTTCCAGAGGCAAAAGGTAAAGTTCTATATGTATGGTTCGATGCTCCCATTGGGTATATTTCTTCTACAATTGAATGGGCAGAAAAAATTGGTCAACCTGAAAAATGGAAAGAATATTGGCTAAATCCTGAAACTCGCTTGATTCATTTTATTGGTAAAGACAACATCATATTTCATTCTTTAATTTGGCCTGCAATGTTGATGGGACAAGATAAAAAATATTGCCTGCCTTATGATATTCCTGCCAACGAATTTATGAATTTGGAAGGAGAGAAAATATCTACAAGTAAAAATTGGGCAATTTGGGTTGATGAATTTCTGCAAGATTTTGAGGGTGAATATCTGAGATATTATCTAGCAGTTAATGCTCCTGAAAAGCAAGATTCCGATTTTTGTTTTAAGGATTTTCAAAGTAAGATAAATACAGACCTAAATAATACGCTGGGCAATTTAGCTAATAGAGTCTTTGCCTTTGCCAATAAAAACTTTGAAGGGAAAATAACTGCCTGTTCGTTAAGTAAATCGGCTAAACTGATAATCGACGAAGCAGATGCCATCTTAAAAGAAATAGAGGAATGTTATCTGGACTATCAGGTTAAGAAAAATACCCGTTTAATAATGGATATAGCACGCTTGGGAAACCGCTATTTTGATGAAAATAAACCCTGGGCTATCCTTAAAGAAAATAGAGAAGCAGTAAACGAAACCTTATATGTTTGCGCTAATTTGCTGGCAAAAATATCTGTTGCCTTATTTCCCATTTTACCAAGTTCTATGCTTAAACTTAGAGAAATGATGGGGTTAAGCGATCAATTTCTGTTCAATGAAGCATATAACATATTGGATGATATAAAGTTAACAGATATTAAGCCCCTCTTTCACAAAATCGAAGATAAGGAAATTGAGGCACAAATTGCAAAATTGCATTTACAAACAAAAATCAATGAAGGCGATAAAGTAGAGTTTGCCACTTCCAAGATAGCTCCATTGAAGGAATTAATCAGCTATGATGATTTTTCTAAGCTCGATTTTCGCTTGGCAAAGGTTTTGACTGCAGAAAAAATTCCCAATACCGATAAATTATTAAAACTACAAGTGGATATTGGAATTGAAACACGCGAATTGGTTGCCGGTATTGCAGCCGATTATGAACCTCAAGATTTAATTGGCAAAACTATTTTAATGTTGGTAAACTTGGAACCCCGTAAAATACGAGGAATAAACTCTCAAGGGATGATTTTAGCTGCCAATGCGAACGGGAAATTATTAGTCCTTAATCCTGATGGCGAAGGAAATCCCGGTTCAGTTGTGCAATGATCTGTACACTATGCTGAAGTGTAACTGCTTATTTATCCTTCTGTTACTTTTTATTCCCCTACTTTGGGGAGCTCAATTTAGGGATGGAGAATTATATTTGGAGATTAATCTGGCTGCTTCTCCTACTCTAAGTATTACTTCTGAAAGGAAAGATGAAAAAATAACAGTTTCTGAAATGGATGGACTCATTTCTCGCAGCTTTGATTCAGATGTCTATTTTTTCATAGTAAATCCTGAAAAAACGGTTCGTTATGCTATATTAGACTATACTGAAATAATATCTGAACCCTTGGATGGTAAAAATGCTGTAGTGCGGAATTTTTTTGCCTGGGAAAATTCGCATTTGAAAATTAAAACGGAGTTGCAGCACTTTCAAGCAGAGAGTTTTAACACAGAAGAAGAAGCTCTTCAGTATGCATCTTTATATAATATCCCCCTTGATAAAATAAAAGAAGTGCAGCTTATTAATACTACAGTACAGATTCAAGATGCCAAGGGTAATATCTGCTTTATGGAAACACCTTTGAAAATACATTCCGATACTGATCTATATTTTAATTCGAATAGTTACGGCTATAATGGCGATTTTATCTTGAAAACTGTTAAAAAGAAGATTGTTTTGAATCAATTCCTGCCTCTGGAAAACTATCTTGCTGGTGTGGTGCAAAATGAGATAGGTAACAATGCAGATATGGAAGCACTTAAGGCACAAGCAGTTGCAGCAAGAACTCATGCCTTAAATTTACTGCTGAATAATAAACACAAGGTAGATGGTTATGATTTGTGCAACACAACTCATTGTCAGGTTTATAAGGGTAAATATTTACAAGATGAACACATTCTACGAGCCGTTTATGGTTGTGCTTCTGAGGTCTTATTAATAAATGATAATCTTGCTGAGGCAACTTATCATAGTTGCTGTGGAGGAAAAACAGATGCCTCCAGTATTATTTGGAAGGGAAAACCGGTTGACCATCTAAATGGAGTAATTTGCATTAGCGAAGCTGAAGAATATGATCTGACTAAAGAATCAGATACTCGCAGATGGATTGATGAGCAGCTTTCTACGGAAGGGATGAGTTCTTGGGAACGCGGTGCTCTTTCCTGGCATAAAAGTATACCATTAAAACAGATAGCTGATAATGCAGGCCTTGCCTATATAAATAGAATCGAGATTCATAAAAGAGGAAATTCCGGACGGATTACAAATATGAAACTAATTGGTAATGAAACAGTTACTTATAATAACGAGTATCAAATCAGGTATATATTTGGTAATCTCCTTTCTTCGTTTTTTTATATTGAAGGTAATTACACAGAGAATAATGGAATTACTGTCATTATCCCCAAAGCAAGTGTTAATGTAAAAGGTAGAGGTGCTGGACATGGAGTTGGAATGTGTCAGGTTGGAGCTTTAAAAAAAGCACGTGAGGGAGATAACTATCATGATATTTTACAGCATTACTATCCTACAACGACTATAAATAAGGACTGGATGGATGAATAAAGATTATCTTATTCGCGGAACTGCACATCATAATAATTTTCGGATTTTTGCTGTGCAAAGTACAAACTGTGTTCAAACTGTCCGTGATCTACATGATCTTTCTCCTCTCGCCACTTTACTTTTAGGAAGGATGATTTCTGCTGCAGCGATGCTTTCCTGGGATTTAAAAGATGAAGGTAGTGAGGTTACAATGCGCATAGATTGCGAAGGAGATATAAAAGGTGCAATCGTTATCTGCACTCAGGATGGACGCTTAAGAGGTTACACAAAAAAGCCTCAGCTCTTTTATAATAATCGAGAAGATAATTTTAAAGTAGGTAAAGCCATTGGTAAGGGGACATTAACTATAAGTAGAGACCTGAAAGGGATAAGATCATATCTTAGCACAACCGAACTTATCAGTGGTGAAATTGCTGAAGACCTTGCCTATTACTTTCAACAATCGGAACAGATTCCTACAGCTGTAAACTTAGGTGTTCTAATCGATAAAACAGCCAAAGTACGTGCAGCAGGGGGTTTTATTATTCAGCAATTACCTTTTGCTGACGAAAAAACAGCAGACATTATAAATGAAAATTTGAATCTAACACCTAACTTGAGCGATTTAATGGATATGGGACTTTCCATCCCAGATGTTCTTTCCCGCTTTGTTTTTAAAGGAATACAATGGCAGATTAACGAAGAAAAAGATATTGCCTACCATTGTAATTGCAGTTCTGAACTTTTCAGCAAGGCATTATTACTATTAGGAAAAGAAGAATTGCAAACCATGAAGGAAGGCATTAAACCTGTATGTCTATATTGCAATAAAGTTTATGATTTTACTGCAGAAGATATTCAACAACTAATTAAACAACTACAGGAATAACAATGAAGTACTTACATTTAATTATCCTTATTCTGTTTACTGTGAGCATTTTTGCTATAACCAATGAAGAGATAAGATTTTTATGTGACAAGGAACAATTTCAGTTACTTGCCAAACACTATGATACAATTCAAAAAAAGATTAAAACGGGTGATGAAGAAGACCTTGATACGGTTCTCTATTATGCCCATAGAGCATATCTACAAGATATTGCTAAACAATGTCATAAGCGTTTAGCAAAAGACTATCACTCTTTGGAAGATGCCTTGCAATGGCTTTTTTTGTGTGAATCATCTGAAGTAGATTCCCTTACCCTATATAACGATATTGATTCAATAACTCAAGCTCTAACCGATCCTCTGGATAAAAATGTCTGGTTATATTATACCAAAAATTGCAGTGAAGAGGAACTTTTCTCTCAAGTTGCTGCTTCAGAAAAATATAACACAATTATTGAGGCAATGGCGAAGGATCTGATTGATGAAATTAGTATCGAGCAAAGTGATTCTCTTGCTCTGTTAAAACTGCAAGAATTCGATAACAGATACCCAAATTCCCAATACCGTTCTATAGCCCTATATTATAAACTATATAACCTTGCCAACCGTAAAAATTGGGCTGGTTTAATTGAATCCCTGCCTCCCCTTGAAAATTTAGACCCCCCTTCTGCCTATATATCATCCTTATTTTTACTATCACCTACTTTTCGAAGGGACTTTACAGGCACAGAAGATCTCTTAGATTTATCTGATAAATATCTGGCTAAAGCAATGTCAGATAAAGAACAGACCCTGCTTTACGATTTATATTCAGCAGAGGATTGGAAAGCCAGGGTTTTACAGCAACAGGTAAAATTGCAATATTATCGTTTAGTTCTCCCCTATGGTCTTTATGGAGATGAAGTGGAAACTCCGGTTTTGGATAAAAGCAACCTGAAACAGCAAAAGGAATTACTTGCTCTCCAAAATAAAGTTCATTTTACTAATAATAATCGTGGTGAACAAGCAGAAGAACATTTCTGGATGGCAAAAGTATTACTTCTTACAGGCAAGAAAACAGATAAACAAAAAGCAGCAAATCAACTTACCCAGTGTTTAATATTAGGTTCACCTCGTAATCGTTATGATGTTGAAGCAATGGCAATTATACAAAACTTGCATCGCGACCTTAAGATTAAAGAAGAACCGCTGCAATGGATGCAAAAAATAGCTAACTATAAAGGTATCTGTTTTGAAGATTTAAGTGATAAGGCAAATTTAAATAAAAAGGGTTACACTCGTGTTGCCTTAGCGGATTATAATTCTGATGGGTTAGTAGATATCCTATTCAACGGAAAATATCTATATAAAAATACCGGTAATATGCAATTCTCAGAGGTTACAGATAGCGTAGGCTTAACCGATTTACACAGCAATGGAGGCATCTTTGCAGATTTTAACAAAGATGGATTACTGGATTTTGTTTCCTACAGTCATTCCTCGGTTGGGAGAGGCGATCAACTAATGAAAAATATTGATAATACCAGCTTTGTAAATGTTAATGAACGCGCTGGTGATATTGATGATACTTATCCAACTGAAGCCGTTGCTTGGATTGATATTAACAAAACTGGATATCCATCACTCTATGCTGCTAATTATGAAATCTGGCAAAAGCGGGCAGGTTTTCCTGATTTCTTCTGGGAAAATAAAGATAGCTTTTTTACTGATCAAAGCTATAATTATGGATTTCGTGAACCGTATTATTCAGACAAACCTGGCTTGCCTGGAAGAGGTGTAGCTCCTGCTGATTTTGATAATGATGGCAAACAGGAAATTTATGTAACCAACTATCGTTTGAGCCGTAATTTTTGCTGGAAACAAAATGATGATATTTTCGTGGATGTAGCAGCTTTATACGGTTTAGATGGAATATATAAAAATGGCTATTATGGACACAGTATTGGAGCAGATTGGGGCGATTATGATAACGATGGTGATTTGGATTTATTTGTAGCAAATTTGGCTCATCCCCGTTATATAGATATTTCCGATATCAGTATGCTGCTTAGAAACGATGGTTTAACTTACAGAGTAGTAGAAAATGACACTATTTACTTTTGGCAGTTTACCAATGTAACTGAACAAGCAGGAATTACTTATGATGAATTGCACAGTGATCCTCTATTTTTTGATGCTGATAACGATGGCTATCTGGATTTATTCATTACTTCGGTTTACGATAATGAACGCAGCTACCTGTATCATAATAAAGGCGATGGCACTTTTGAAGATATAACCTGGCTTTCGGGAGCACGAGTTTATAACGGTTGGGGAAATGCCTCTGCTGATTTAAACAGGGATGGGTTAATTGATCTTGTGGTTGGGAGTGGTAATGGAGCTAAGATATTACAAAACAAAACAGTAACCAATAATAACGCTCTTTATGTAAAACCAGTTTGGAAAAATGATATCGTAGAGCTGGTAACCGATACAAATAATTATGATAAAGTTCCCAATACCCCCGCTTTTGGAACAAGAGTGGAAGTAACTATAAAAAGACCTTTTCATAAGCAAAAAACATTAATCAGGGAGCTTTGCAGTGCTAAAGGAACAGGCTCTCAAAATGCTCCGGAATTGCATTTTGGTATAAACAAAGGAAAAGTAGTTAACATAAGGATAAAGTAAATATGAAAAACATCCTGACCAATGTTATCAATCCTGTTTCCTGCGAAGTGATACAATTTCTACCAGAACAAGTTATCAGTATTGAAGGTAGTAAAATAACGGCTATAATTCCCAAACAAGAATTTCAGGGAATTGTAGATGAAGACCTATCCCATCAATTTGCTTTACCAGGTTTCATTGATTTGCACATTCATTTAAGTCAATATTATATTCGCGGTTTATATGAGCCCGCATTACTCCCTTGGTTAAATAAATATGTTTTTCCGGAAGAAGCTCGTTCTAAAGATAATGAATATGCCCAAAAGCTTAGTAGAGATTTTTTTTCTGCCTTGCTGAAAGATGGAACAACTACTGCAGTAATTTATACTGCACCTTTTTTTGAAGCCTGTAATACAGCATTCGAAATTGCCTCAGAAATAGGAATCCGGGCTCTAATTGGAATGACCTTGATGGATAAAAATTGTCCGGAACCTCTTAAACAAGACAGCCATAAAGCGATTGAAGATAGTTTCCTCCTTTATGAAAAATGGCATAACAAAAATGCTAAACTTGATTATGTATTTACTCCTCGTTTTGCCCCAACCTGTTCAATGGAACTAATGCAAGAGATTGGTAAATTTGCTAAAAAACATAATGCCTGGATTCAAACTCACCTCTCGGAAAACAAAGCTGAATTGAACTTAGTGAAAGAACTGTTCGGTTTTGATAATTATACTCTGGTTTATGAAAAAGCTGGTCTGCTTAGCGAACACAGTATCTTTGCTCACTGTATTCATTTAGATGATAGTGAATTACAATTACTTGCTGAAAATAAATGTAAAATAGCTCACTGTCCAGATTCCAACTTCTTTCTGAAAAGTGGAGAATTCCCAATAAAAAGAATTGAAGAAAAAGGAATTGCATACGGTTTAGGAAGCGATGTAGGATCAGGAACTACAATAAATATGTTATATCATACAAAAATGATGAATTACCGCCAAAGCTGGGAACCTGTTTCAGCTGCTAAGGCACTTTATTATATAACTTTAGGCAGTGCAAGATTACTTGGTTTGGATAGCGAAATAGGCTCTTTGGAAACAGGAAAAGAAGCCGATATAGTCTTTATCGAACCAGCCGAAGATTTTCTTGTAGACGATAATATAATTTCTAAACTTGTCTTTTGCGAAAGTGATTTTACTATTACCCATACACTTGTTGGCGGCAAAGAACTTTAGATGTTTTTTTCGGTTCCCGAAATAGCAGAAGAGCCATAAATATGAATCAAAGCAGTTAAGTACTATTTTTGCTGTCTTGTAAAACCGTTCTATGATAAATAATATAGCTACACTATATAAAGGATGGAAAATTTATAGTCTATGGGATGGGCTTCCTACTTTCTAGGCATTCCCGCAAAAAAACGATGTGGATAAGTTATAACGAACTGTTATATAGATATATAGGTTGTGTAAGTGTCCAAGGGATTCGTTTTGTCATTCGTGGCAAGGGTGATCGCGCTGTTAAAGAAGGATTAGAAGAAATTAATTTCAACAAAATTGTTAGCGAAATAAAATTCAAGTATGAATTGCCTGGACTCAAAGCAAATGAAGTATTTCGGTGTATTGCAAGAAATGTAGTTGCTAAAAAGTGGGGTATCTATAAGAATGGCATATAGTTAAATGCATATTTTTATTCTGGAGGATAAAAGTGAATAAAAAACGATGCCCCAAATGCCATTCCAGGAGAGTAAAAAAAACGGGTATTTTAGAGGATTGCAACGATACAAGTGTTTAGATTGTAACCACATTTTCAACAACAAAAGAAGAGATCACAAAACTAACACCAGTAAAAAGATTTGGCAGGACTATATAGATCATAAGCAAACTGTCCAGGAGCTCTGCCAGCAGCATTCAGTCAGCCATCCGACTATTGAAAAATACTTGGATAACTATCAGCTAACAAATGATATAGTTTATCCCTCACAAGCTGTAGTGGTAATGGATACTACTTACTTTGGCAGAGGTTTTGGAGTCATCATCTTCAGAGACCCAAACCGTAGGATCAATCTCTATTGGCAATATGTGATATACGAGACAGTAGATGCATATCGGCAGGGTATAGAACATATTATTTCTCAAGGATGTTCTGTCTCTGGTATCGTCTGCGATGGTAAAAAAGGATTGTTTTCTGCTTTTCCAGGCATTCCTATCCAAATGTGCCAGTTTCATCAAAAACAGATCATTACCCGATACCTAACCTGCAACCCTAAACTGCAAGCAGGGATAGAACTCCAAAAGATTGTGGATTCCATGACTTCATCCTGTGAAGAGGTATTTTCTATGTTGATAGAGGTGTGGATGTTGAAATGGAATCAATTCTTGAAGGAAAAGACCTACTCAGATACAGGAAAATGGTGCTATACTCACAGGAAGCTTAGAAGCGCTATTCGTAGTATAAAGTCAAATCTTCCTTATTTGTTCACCTTCCAGAAATACCCGGAACTCCATATCCCCAACACAACTAACTCCCTAGAAGGAATTAACAGTGCTCTCAAGTTTAAAATCAAAGCTCATCAAGGAATTAACTCTCACAGAAGAAAGAAAATCATCGACTATTTACTCGCTAAATAGCAACTACATTTCTTTCAATAGACCAGTATTTCACTGCGCCACCAGAAGAATCAATGTCAGAACCGATGACCATCCCAGTAATAAATCAAATACAGTAGAGATTAGTATGGTTGTATCGCGTATCTTTAGAAAAGGTTTTAAAACGAGAAATGATTTTTATCTATTATGCGATTTTGCAAGCCAGGATATGCTTGATTTGGAGCTAGTTGCAAAAACAATAGCTGTTTACAAAAAGCGTTGGCAATTGAAGAAGTTCATCGTCAAATGAAGCAAAGTATGAAATGGAAAACCATGAGATTGGGTAGCTATCAAGGTTTGAAAAATCTTAATGCTCTTATGACATTAGCATTGTTTTTCATCTATATATCTAAAAAGTATATTGCCAAATTCGCTGTTGGATTCCCTAAAATAATAAACTACAAAAAAGAAGATTTATCTATGCCTAAAGAATTTATATACTACAGAATAGCTGAAGTTCTTTCAGAATGCATTAAATTTATTGTCCAGGATAAACGGAAACTTAGCTTAGCAGAACGTATCGACCAACATCAAATGAAAATAAGGCTCCTGTAAAAAAAATATGGGAATGCCAACTACTTTCTCATTGACAAAATAACGAGTATCAAATCAATATGCCTAACATTAAAATATATGGTACAATTTGAGCTATAGAAAGATGGAGTAAAAATGAGAATTCTGATTACTGGCGGAGCCGGATTTATTGGCTCGCATTTAGCAGAAAAGCTATTAGAAGAGGGGAACAATGTTTATGTAATAGATAACCTCTCAACAGGGCGCTTGGAAAATATCGAGTCCTTCAAAGATAAGCCCAAATTTCATTTAACTATTGGCAGTGTCTTGAATCGCGAACTGATGGATAAACTCATTAGTAATGTTGATCAAGTATATCATCTAGCCGCTGCGGTAGGTGTAAAATACATTATTGAAAATCCACTCTTATCACTAAAGACCAATATCGGTGGAACAGACAATGTGTTGGAGCTTTGCAATAAATATAAAGCTAAAGCACTTATCGCTTCCACAAGTGAAATATACGGTAAAAGTGAACAGGTTCCTTTTTCTGAAACCGATGATCGTTTGCTGGGTTCAACTCATATCAGTAGATGGGGTTACAGCTGTAGTAAGGCAATAGATGAATTTTTGGCTCTTGCTTTCTATAGAGAAAAAAAATTACCGGTAGTTATTGTCCGTTGTTTTAATACAGTAGGCCCCAGACAAACTGGTCAGTATGGAATGGTTTTACCCAAATTTATAAAAGCAGCTCTTTTAAATCAACCCCTAATCATTTATGGTACAGGAGAACAAACACGATGTTTTGCTGATGTTTCTGATGTTATTCAAGCATTTATAAAGTTGATGAATACACCAGAATGCGCAGGTGAAATATTTAATGTAGGAACCACAGAGTCTATCAGTATATCTGCTCTTGCCCATAAGGTTAAAGATATGTGTCATAGTAAATCTCCTATAGATTACATGAGTTATAATGATGCTTTTGAGGAAGGTTTTGAGGATATGATGCATAGAGAGCCGAATTTATCAAAAATAAAGAAATATATCGACTGGGAGCCAAAACTCAAATTGGACGATATAATAACCAGGATGATAGAATATTATGAGAATTAAGTTCATTCTTATCTTAACTCTTTCATTATCTCTATCTTTACTTGTAGCAACTGAGAATTCTACCATTGAAGGGATTGTTCCTATTAATATAAGTTTAACTGGCTATGTAGAAAATCCGGGGGTTTATCAACTTACTCCTTTAAACCGACTTTCAGACCTTTTAATGATAAGTAAATCTACTGCTGTTGAACAAGCAAAATCGGAGAAAGAAACAAAAGATAAAATGGGATACGAGAAAAATCAAGGTTTACGAAGCATTCAAATAATCAGGAACGGTAAAACTGAAACCTATGATTTGCTGAAATTCTATCGTATGGGAGATATAAATAATAACCCTTTTCTAAAAGATGGAGATGTGGTTTATGTTCCAGCCATCAAAAATTTTGTTTCCATCGGCGGAGGTATTAATCTTCCAGGTGAGCTGGAATTTGTAGAAGGCGATAAAATTAGCACAATAATCGAACTTTCCTTAGGTTTCACTTTTGATGCTGATATTTCTAAACTTCAGCTCTATCGTTATAAAGAAAACCGTATTGACTATGATGTTCTAAACTATGATCTTAAAGCCAACCCTTCTTTATTAAACTTACCCTTACAAGCTGATGATCGTATTCTAATATCTTGCGATTCAGAAATTAGGACCCGCCAAAGAATTAAGATATACGGTCAGGTTAAAAATCCCGGTGAATATGTTATTGATACCAATACAACTCTTTACGAAGTTCTCCAGCAAGCAGGTGGTTTAACAAAGCGGGGCAATATAAAAACAATGGTCTATTATAATGAAAATATTAATGTTGATCCTGATCCTTATTTTGAAATGCTGATGCAAAGAAGCTTGAATGAAATGACCCCTTTAGAATATTCATATTTGAGAACCAATCTTCAGCAACTGAAAGGAAAATACAGTATAGACCCCGTTAAAATGATGGACAGTGAAGGAAAGGATTCAAATCCTACTCTTTTCGACGGAGATATTATTTACATCCCAGAAAAAATCAATATGGTTTGGGTTAGTGGACAAGTTAAAAATCCAGGTATGATACCTTGGATGGAAGGTAAGGATTGGAGTTATTATATTCAAGCTGCTGGAGGTTACACGAATAATCGCAAAACAGGCAAAGATCGTATCATTCGTGGTACCAGCGGAAATTGGGTTAAACCTAATAAAAAAGTTGCTATACAACCAGGAGATACTATTTTTATTCCTGCTCAAACTGATCGTTCTTTATGGACTGATGTAAAGGACATTGTAACGCTAACTTCATCAGTTGTGACAATTATTCTTGGAATTCATGCACTTACAGCAAATTAAGAAGGAGATGAAACAATAATGAATGTTCCTATGTTGGATCTTAAAGCACAATATGTACCTGTAATGGGAAGAATTAAAGAAGCACTGGAAGGTGTCTTTACAGAGCATCAATATATAATGGGGCCACCTGTTAAGGAATTTGAGAATAAAATGGCTGATTACTTAGGGATTAAGAATGCCATTGGTTGTGCTTCTGGAACAGATGCTCTTGTTTTAGCTATTAAAGCATTGGAAATTGGTGAAGGTGATGAAATTATTACTACTCCTTTCACTTTTTTTGCAACTGCTTCTTCCATATCGCGTAATAATGCAACCCCGGTTTTTGTAGATATCGATCCGCTAACTTTTAATCTTGATCCCGATAAAATAGAAGCAGCTATAACCGAAAAAACAAAAGCCATTCTACCAGTTCATTTATTTGGTCAATGTGCCGATATGGATTCTATTATGGCTATTGCCCAAAAATATAATTTAAAAGTTATTGAAGATAACGCTCAGGGTATTGGATGTACTTGGAACGGAAAAATGAGTTGTGCTTTTGGCGATATTGGAACTCTTTCTTTCTTCCCTTCTAAAAATCTTGGTGCGATGGGTGATGCCGGAATGTGTATGACCAATGATGATGATTTAGCTTTTAAATTGCGTCAATTAAGGGTTCATGGAGAAAATCCTAAGTATTATCATAAATGGATTGGTTTAAACAGTCGTTTAGATACCTTGCAGGCAGCTGTTTTGGGTGTAAAATTGGATTTTCTTGAAACCTGGAGCAAGGGTCGCCGAGCTAATGCAGATTTTTACAATTCACACCTCAAGAATATTCCCGGAATAAGGATTCCTCATATAGATTCTCGAGCGGTGAGTATATATAATCAATATACCCTCGTCTGTGAAAAAAGAGATGAGCTGATGGCCTATTTGAAATCCAAAGGCATAGGGTGTGCTGTCTATTATCCTCTTCCTTTGCATTTACAGGAGTGTTTTAGTTCTCTTGGTTATAAAAAAGGAGATATGCCTGTGGCTGAAGAGCTTTCTCTTAAAGTTCTTTCCATCCCTATTTATCCGGAGCTCACAGATGAACAAAAGCAATATGTTTGTGAAACAATAACTAACTTTTATTTTGGTTAAAGGAAAATAAAAATGCATTATATTGTGTGTGTAAAACAAGTTCCCAATACTACAGAAATTAAGATTGACCCCAAGACCAATACTTTGGTCAGAGAAGGTGTAGAAAGTATTTTAAATCCTTTCGACGCATATGCCGTTGAAGAAGCAGTTCGTTTAAAAGAGAAATACGGCGGAACAGTTACAGCCATCAGTATGGGTCCTAACCAATGTGAAACTACACTGCGGGAAACTGTTTCTTTAGGAGTGGATAATATTATTCTTTTGTCAGATCGTCGTTTTGCAGGAGCTGATACACTTGCTACCAGTTTAACTTTGGCTGCTGCTATAAGAAAAATTGGAGATTATACTCTTATTTTAACAGGGCAACAAGCTATTGATGGAGATACTGGACAAGTAGGTCCTGGAATTGCAGCTCATTTAAAAATTCCTCAAACTTGCTATGTTCGCAAAATTGAATCGTTTTCTGAAAATTCAGCAGTTGTAGAACGCTTACTGGAAGATGGTTACGATCGTATTTCGATGCAGCTTCCAGCAGTGATTTCTGTTGTTAAGGAAATCAATGTCCCCCGCTTGCCTTCTTTGCGTGGAAAGAAAAATGCCAAAACTGCTGTTCTTACTGTTTGGAATTGTGATGATCTTGGATTGAACGAAAAAGAAACTGGTTTAAATGGTTCTCCAACACAGGTTATGAGTATTTTTTCTCCCCATCATGAAAAGCAGGTGGAAAAGTTTGAAGGTAACAGTGATGAAGCTGTTGAATTAATAATAGAACATCTTTCAAAACTAACCCACAGATGATTACATATCCAAATATAGACCCCAATATTGTTAGTTTTAGCATAGGAAATCTCAATCTTCATATTCGCTGGTATGGTCTCTTTTATGTTCTAAGCTTTATATTGGCTTTCATTTTATATAAGCCATTTTTGAAAAAGCGGAATATTAAACTAACTAAAGAGCAATATGAATCCATCATTTTTTATATGATGTTAGGAGTTATTTTAGGTGGGCGACTTGGTTATATACTTTTTTATAACCTGCGCTATTATCTTTCTCATCCTATAATGATTTTTGCTGTTTGGGAAGGAGGGATGAGTTTTCATGGAGGAGCTTTAGGAGTTATTATAGCTGGGCTTATCTTTTGCCATAAGCATAAGCTGAATTTCTATGCAATGGCAGATTCAGCAATTCCTATTGTGGCTATTGGTTTAGGATTAGGGCGTTTGGGTAATTTTATTAACGCAGAATTGTATGGGAAGCCCACGAATTTACCTTGGGGAATGATATTTCCAGGTTCAGACGGTGCTGTAAGACATCCTTCTCAGCTCTATGAACTTATTTTGGAAGGCATTGTTATGTTTGTGATCACTTATTTTCTTTTAAAAAAGCTAAAGAAAGAAGGGGTAGTATTTTGGAGCTTTATAGGTTTATATGGAATCTTTCGATTTTTAATAGAATTTGTGCGCGAACCTGATGACTTAGATTTTTATACTCGTTCTGGCTATATTTTTGGGTTTATGTCTATTGGCCAATTTCTAAGCTTATTAATGATGATAATTGCCATCTGGGGTTTTTATAGTATTTATAAAACACCTAAAAAACAGGAACAAAGGAAAACTAATTAACTCTTTTATATTAGGAAAACGAGGTTGGTAATGAAGAAAACAGTTCTTGTTCTCTTAACCATTACAGCTATTATTATTACTGCCTGTGCTGGACCCAAGGGCATTAGTGAAAATGAAAAATTACGCCTGGAATTGAAAAAATGGGAGAGTTTTGATAGTCAGGGAGTAGTTGAGCTATCCTATAAAGGACTTGCTATCCGGAAAATGTTCATCGCTTCCAAAAATGGCAATGAGCTCCGTTTTGATATTATCGATGGAGGCCTTATGGGTTCTAAGGCAGAACCCTTGATGAGTGTATATGTGGCGGATTATGTTTCTATTAGATCCCCCTTTATTCCTATGTTGGAATCTTTGGATATCTCGCAAGCAATTCCTATGGAGAGTTTAACCCTTTCTACTAATGTAGATTCTCTCGTCACCCACTATGCACAAAAAATTATTAAGGATAAGAAAATTGAATTAAACGGAGTGGTAATTTCTTTCAGCAAGAACTATCTTTTGGATACTGTGTTAGATAGTAAAAGCAATACAAAAATAAAAGCACTTTACACTGGTAATAGTAAGCTTTCTGAATTATATATTACTAGCAATGATGATATCAGCATTAGATTAAGCTTTGATAAAATAGAATACATCCAACCTCATATTGTTCCTTTACCCAAAGCTGAACCTTCCTCTCTGGAGAATATAATACAGGATTTAAATAAGATAAGCATTGATTCGTTGCTGAGGGATTACCTGCAATATAGAAAGGAGAAATAAAAATGATAACCCGCTACAGTAAACCCGAAATGGAACGTATTTGGACTCAAGAAAATCGTTATGAATGTTGGCTGGAAGTAGAACTTGCTGCCGCAAAAGCAATGTATGAAAAGGGTATGATTCCTGCGGAGGATTGGGAAACTATCAATTCTAAGGCAGATTTTGATTCTAACCGAATTGATGAACTGGAGCAGGTTACTAAGCATGATGTTATCGCTTTTTTAACCAATGTAGCCGAAAATATAGGTCCCGCATCGCGGTGGATTCATTTTGGAATGACCTCTTCAGATGTTCTAGATACAGCCACGGGAATGCAGTTAAAAAGCTCTGGAGAATTAATTTTAACGGAACTCAGTCGTTTGGCAGAGATTTTAAAGTTGAAAGCCAGACAATATAGAAATACAATTTGTATCGGACGTTCTCATGGAATTCATGCAGAGCCCACTTCTTTCGGACTCAAGTTTGCTCTTTGGTACGAAGAAATTCAGCGGAATATAATCCGTTTAAATGAAGCTATTGAAGAAGTAAGCGTAGGTAAATTTTCAGGCGCAGTAGGAAATTTTGCTCATCTTAGCCCTGAAATTGAAGATATGGCTTGCAAGTTTTTGGATCTCAAACCTGCCAAAGTATCAACTCAGATAATTCAAAGAGATAGATATGCATATTTCCTTTCTGTTTTAGCTCTTATTGCTTCTGCAATAGAGAAAATGGCTCTGGAAATCAGACATCTACAAAGGACCGAAGTTCATGAAGCAGAAGAAAATTTCTCCAAAGGCCAAAAGGGCTCTTCAGCAATGCCTCATAAACGCAATCCTATTATTAGTGAACAACTTTGTGGTCTATCAAGAGTTTTGCGTTCCAATGCTTTAAGCGCAATGGAAAATAATGCCTTATGGCATGAACGCGATATTTCTCATTCAAGTGTAGAACGCATAATTTTACCTGATTCCTGCATTTTGATCCATTATATGTTAAACAAAACATGTTCGCTAATCGAAAATTTAGTTGTTTATCCAGAAAATATGAAAAAAAACTTGGAACTGACCAAAGGTCTGGTCTTTTCTCAAGCCTTACTTTTGCATCTTGTTAAAAGTGGTTTAACCCGAGAAAAAGCTTATGCCTTAGTTCAACAGGAAGCTATGAAGAGTTTTGAAACTAATACTAATTTCCTGGATAATGTTCTTGCCAATAAAGAAATTACAACCGCACTTGCGGAAAGTGAAATTCGAGATATCTTTTCTTATGAACGCTATCTGCGTAATGTGGATTATATTTTTAGGCGCTGCGGAATTTTGTAACAAAGGAGCTAGGTTATGAAACACTATTTTCTTATCCTCATTGCTTCGATAATATGTGTTCCTATTCTGCTTTCCGGAAAAGAAGAAACAGACCGCATTATCGGCTATTGGCTTACCGGTGATAAAGCAACTAAAATTGAAATATACCAAAATGAAGATGGTACTTTTGCCGGGAAGATAATTTGGCTGCAAGAACCTAACGACGCAAAAGGAAACCCTAAAAAAGATATTAATAATCCTGATGTAAAATTGCAACAACAACCTCTGATTGATTTAATTGTCCTATCTGATTTTGTTAGAGAAAATAGAAACAAATATAAAAACGGGAAATATTACGAGCCGACTACAGGGAAAACCTATTCCGCTAAAATTGAACTTATTAACAATAACACAATTACAATACGCTATTTTATCGGTGTTCCTACTCTTGGGAGAACCGATACCTGGATACGCAGCTCTAACTGATTAATTGAACCTAATCAATGCATTTACGACCATATAGATTCACGATGAAATCACGAATAGATGTAATTTAATTGACTTGAATTTCCGGATGCCATTCTCCCTAAAGCAATCGACACAGAATATTTATAGTAATATGACCATTGATTAACTAGGAGCAAGGACATTATCTCGATGATTTTTAGCTAAATTAGAGAAATAATCACAAAATAAAGGTCTAATTTTTCTCTTTTTTTCATTTTCCCCTCCCCAAAACTCTCAAATTTGTTCATTGTTATGTGCAATGATCTTTTCAAGCTATTATAGCATATAGCGGTAACTGCATAATTTGGCTGTAAGAAGAGGAACTGCAGGATGTCGTTCTTCCACAATCTTCATTTTAAAGGCTTTATATGTGCTTCTTTGAGTTACTTTTTTATCCATTTTTCTTCTCCTTGATTTTGGATCCTGTGTCAACTTTTTTAGGACGCCTCACAAACAACCCGTACTCCTCTCCTCCTCCTCTCCTCTTCCTCTCCTCTTCAACCTATAGTTGTGGATGAGTGAAGAAGGGGTGGATGATGTGTTGTATCTGGGTTACCCAGCAAGAAAAGTAAGGATTAGAGCAAGCCAACTATTTATATGTTGTAAATCTTCCGGGTGTTAGTAATAATCAATGGCTTCGCATTATCGATCTTAATATTCTTCTTATCTTGATGAACAATTCACTATATATGGGAAGTGATAGTATCTCAAAGGTTGGCTAAAAAACAGGGGACACCAATTTGATATGTGCAACAGTTCTAGTTATATTAACTGAGCAAGATAGCAGCTATCAGGCAAGAACATATAGATAAGTGCATCCGTTTTGCTTATCATACTTATTATGCAAGATAATGAATGAGAATTTAAACTTGGGGAAATATCAAGCTTAAAGCAAAAACCCGGCTGAAAAACCGGGTTTTTGATATTTTCTATGTAGTATACAGTTTACATTAATATGTTGAGGTTGCTTGAGTAATTAGTTGATTAACTCTTGCTATACGATTATTGATATCAGTGATAGCTTCTTCACTTGTTGCACGGACTTTTGCATTGTTTAGATAGTCCAGAGCTTTTCTGAAATTGCTAACGGCTGAGCTTTTAGCATTATCGCGTTGATTTTTTAAAGTTTTAGCTTTAGTCCCAACAGCTTTGGCTGCTTGCTTTTCCAAATCGATGAAGTGGTTATAATCATTAGTTCCTTTACTTTGGCTGATAGTTGCCAAATAAACATAAGGCAAATAGAGAGTAGGATCTTTTTTCAGAGCTTGTAAGGCATAAGTTTCTGCTTCCTGGTATTTGTTCTGTCCGAGGTAGATAGCAGCCATATTCATATAAGCTAAGGCGTTATCAGGGTGCTGTTTTATTAAAGCACTTAAAGTATCAATAGCTTTTTTATTAATGGAAGCAACAAATGCAGGATCGGTAGATTCTGATGCTTTCAAACGATATAAATTAACCGCATTTAGATAAGCCATTGTATTCTGGGGGTTATTTTTAATAATTGTCTCATACTTGGAAATAGCATCATCCAATCGATTAGCTTTTTGATAGGCAACGGCAAGGCGGTTGGAAATCAGTTCGTTGTCAGGAAATTTATCAAATAAATATTCCAGATAAGTAATAGCTTCATCGTAACGATTGTTATCGTAATATAGAAAAGCCAGACGAGTTTGTGCCTCAGTAAAATTCGGGTTAATTTCGATTGCTTTTTTCAATGCATGTTCGGCTTTACTTACATTTTTCTGCTCTGCATACATATTCCCAATTGTAAGCCATAAATCTTCATTCTCATTTATTGTAGCCAATTTTTCCATTGCTTCTAAGCGTTTGGAAGTTTGATTGGTTTTCTCATAGATATCAATCAGGGTAATTAAAGTTGGTGTATGCTCCGGGTTCTTTGCAAGATTCATTTCTAGATTTTGAATTGCTAAATCTGTTTTTCCCTGTTTATTATAAATTGAACCCATATAATAGTAAGCATCCTTAAGCTCAGGATCGAGTCCCATAGCTAATTTAAGATTTTTCTCAGCTTCACCATAATTACCATTAGCGAAATAATTCAAAGCAATGTTATATATTTTATTCACTTCGTTGGAAACCACATCATCAAGTTTTGCAATAAACGATTTCTCCAATGCATCCCAGCGTTTTACCTTATCTTTATTAACCATAAAATCCAGCTGTGTAAGCTCTTCGGTTTTAACGCTGAAAAAACGCATAGCCATTGCGAATTCATCGCTACGCACAGAAGTGATGCTACCCATAACTAAAATATCGCAACCGGTCATATCTGCCAATTCTTTCATTTCATCTATATCCAGGTCTTCAACATCCTGATAACCAGAATATTTAAAATGTTCTGCAACTTCGTTCATATTAAGCAGCTTATATTGCGGATATTTGGCAAAAACATAATTAAGGTCACGAACGGTTAAAATCTTTTGTATATAGCGGCTTGAAGAATCCATAGTTTTTAGGGGTAGAATGGCTACTTTAGTAACGACCCCCGAAAAGGGTTTGGTTTCTTCAGTTGTGGGAACTGTGCGATTCGCTGTGCAGCCAATTAAAAGTAACACGGCAGTTAACGCTATCAGTATCCATTTTTTCATTGTTCCTCCACTGTATCAATTTCAAATTAATTTATTTTACTCATTTTTAAATTCTAACTATCTGTCAAGGAAAACCATTTATTCAGCTATAAAACATTATATTCGACTTTCATAGACATTCAAACTTTTTTATTCAATCTAAAAACTCCAGAATAGAGCCAGTATGGACAAAAATTAATTCACCCCAATTATTTCTAACCATCAAAGCACCATTATGATCTATCCCTAAAATTTCTGCTTCAATATTGATCCCCCCCATTTCTATTAAAGCCAATTTGCCTCTTCCAAAGAGATTTTCGTTACAGTAAGTTAGATAGCTAACCACATTTTCCATATATTTACAATTATCTTCTACGGTTTTAATGATCTGATGACACAGCATGCTATTGGAAACTTCAAAACCCAAAATACTTTTTAAGTTTGTTGCTCCAAATTTACCTAGTTCGGAATCAATTTCATTATTGGTATTCAATCCCACACCTATTATATAAGTTCTTTTGATGGGTTGATAATGACAAAGAATGCCACCTAACTTTCGTTCAGAGAAAATTATGTCATTAGTCCATTTAATTTGGAGCTTACCTTGCAAGGGTTCAAATAGTGATTCCAAACATTGATGAATACAAAAGCCCATATATAGGGCAAAAGAAGGTAGAGATTTATTATATTCATAATCGAAAGTGAACCATAGACCTCCAGGAGGAGAAAGCCAAATTCTATTTGCTCTGCCAACTCCATCTTTTTGAGTTCCAGCTCTAACTGCCAGAGGGAGATCGTTTACTTCTTTCAAACGCTGATATTCCAGCATAGTGCTGTCTAATTTATCGTAGTAATAATAGTTTCGCATTCAATCCTCGATAAACATAGCATCGCCATAACTGAAAAACCTATATTTTCTTTCTACGGCTATTCTGTATGCTTTTTGTATTGTTTCAAAACCGCCAAAAGCGGAGATCATCATTAACAAAGTAGATTTGGGAAGATGGAAATTGGTTAATAATGCATCGGTTACTTGAAACTGAAAACCCGGATAGATAAAAATATCTGTCCATTTGGAACCACTTTGCATTTTCCCCTCCTGCCAGAAACTTTCCACACTCCGAGTACTGGTGGTTCCTATGCAAATTACTCTTCTTCCTTCTTTTTTAGCTATATTAATTGCCTCTGCAGTGCTTTCAGGAATTGTAGCAAGTTCAGAATGCATATGGTGTTCTGTTATATACTCTGTTTTTACCGGACGGAAAGTACCAATCCCAATATGAAGAATAACATCACTAAAGAGGACTCCTTTATCTCGGAGAGCATCTAAAATATCATTATCAAAATGAAATCCTGCTGTAGGAGCAGCAATAGAGCCAATTTCTTTTGCATATACGGTTTGATATCTCTCCCTATCTGAAAAAGTATCGTTACGTTCTATATATGGTGGAAGAGGAATATGCCCGATTCTCTGAATTTCTTCCCAAAAGTGATTTTGGCAGGTAAAATCGATTTCTCTTAATCCTTCTCTATCTCCAGAACTGATAAAACCAGACAGATTCTCAGAGAAGTGTAGGTATTGAGGTTGTTTTAATCTTTTCCCCGGTGAAGCCATACATTTCCATTTATTGTCATTCAGCTGATATAAAAGCAGAATTTCCACTTTTGTACCATTTTCCTTTTCGGCAAAAAGACGAGCTGGAAAAACCTTGCTGCTATTGAGAATTACCAGATCTCCTTCCTTAATCAATTCCAAAATATCAGTAAATTGGCGATGAGCAATTTCCCCGGTGTTTCTTTTAATATGCATTAATCGAGATGCCGTTCTTTGCTCAGCAGGATATTGAGCGATTAATTCCTTGGGCAAATAATAATCGTAACTATTTGTTGCTAAAAGATCAGGAATCATAACTGGATTTTAAAAGGCACCTGTTGGGCACTGGTTAAAGTAGCTACAAAGCTACCTATAGTAATCTTGCTTTCTAGTCGAACAGGAATTTTATAATCATCATTGGTAAGCCAAATTAAAATTCTACCGCTCTGCTTAAAAATTGCTTCTCCTTTAAGTTTTGGCTCAATAACTAAACACTCAACATTGCCAAAGATAGTCTTTTGTTTCTCTTTGCGGTGAACTACTACTTCTGTAGGCATATTTCTGCCATCAGCTGTAATATTGACCATTACAGATTTTCCCACTTCCAATTTTTTAGTACGCATCAGATAGAAAGCACTTAATATATCTTGAGTCCCTTCGGGAATAACCATTTCTGTGTTCTCAAAAACACTTTTTTTGAAACTCCACTTCTGATATGTAGAACTCTTTTCCTGATGATTATATATATGCACTCGATGCTGTCTGTAATTACCTTCCTGAAGATTTTTGCTAAATTTGTAAGGTAGTAAAGTATCTTTATCCCACCAGGATTCAACTCTATCTCTTACTTTGTAAACTTTATCGAAAAAGGGGTAAGTTTTAGCTGTTGTAGAAAGATACCAAACCGGAGAACCTTGATAAACAGAACTGCGAGCTTGCAAAGAAGCTTCTCCTGCACTAACTATTCCATATTTGACAGTAAAGGTTAATTTTTCTCCATCCCTAAAAGGAACAGCTGCTGCTATCAAATTTAGAGTCAAAACTAGAAGCAGACAGGTTAATCCTAATTTTGCTTTCACTTTGAACCCCCATCAATAAAGATCTCTTCTCCAGTTAGATTTTGCAGGTCTTCACTGATAAGCAAGTCTATCACTTTTTTAATTTCCTCTTTTGTTACAAATTTACCGGTAGGCACATTAGTTAAATAATCGGCAAAATATCTTTGCCTAAATTGTAGATATTCTCCACTATAATCTTCTTCCAAAGCTGTTTTTATCGGAGCAGGTGAAACAGTATTAATTAAAATATTATCTTTAGCCAGTTCCAGAGCTACGCTTTTAACCATATTTGCTATAGCTGCTTTGGAGGCAGCATAAGCACTGCCATTTTTAAGTCCCTTGCGGCTAACATCACTGCCAAACATTATTACTCTTCCAAATCGCTTTTCCTGCATTGGAGGAAGAGAATAGCGCAATACATTGTAAGCTGATATAATATTACTTTTTAATACATAAGTAAATTGAAACGGCTCTGTTTGAAATAGTGGCAAGGCATCCGAACTGCGAACTGCCGCACAGTGAATTAAGATATCAGAATTTTGCTTTAACTGCTTTACCGATTCTGAAATAGCTGCCTGAACGGCTGTAGCGTCACATAGATCTACAGAACAGGAAAATATGCCTTCTTTACCTAATTGTTCAGCAATCCGTTCATTGCGGTTATGATACAATAAAACCAGCTGGAATCCTTCTTTATAATATTCCTTTGCTAGATAGCTTCCTACCTGAGAATTAGCACCGCTTATTAAAATCTGTCTCATAGCTCTTTAATGATATTTATCAAATTATGTGCCAAAGAAAATTTATCTCCTTTCATCACCACAGAGTTTATATTAGGATCTTCTTTTAAGGGAGGATAACCTTTTATCTTACCCTGAATAATAATTTCATCCTCATCCCTGCCTGCATAACGAATATCGTTTGCGCAAATAAGATCCAGATTTTTTCTATAATATTTGTCTAAGGCACTTCTTATTAAATTATCGGATTGTGCAGCAAAACCAATTAACCGTTGATTCTCTTTTTTCAATTTACCTAGCTCAAATAAGATATCCGGAGTGGAAATCAGTTCCAAATTGAGTTGTGAGAGTTTTGGTAATTTTTGGGTATTTATTTCTTTGGGTTTATAATCTGCTACCGCTGCACAACAAATTATCCAATCCATTTCGGGATAACGCTTGATTGTCTCTCTAAACATTGTATCTGCACTTTCGCAAAATACTTTATCTTGGATGTTGTAAGGAAGCTCAACTTGAAGATTACCATAAAGTAAAGTTACTTCTGCACCTCTTAAAGCAAGAGCGCGTGCTATAGCAAGCCCCATTTTTCCAGATGAACGATTACTTAGAAAACGCATAGGATCAATGGCTTCAACTGTTGCTCCAGCATTTATTAAAACTTTTATCCCTTTTAGGTCTAAAGTATAATTTAAATAGGTCTGTATTGCATAAATTATCTCTTCATTAGGAGGATATTTTCCTTCTCCTTCTGTTCCACAAGCAAGTTTACCTGTTGCTGGTTGCAAAATATAATGCCCCCGTTCAAGTAATCTTTCGATGTTTTCCTGAACTATAGCTGAATGATACATTTTTACATTCATTGCAGGAACAAAAAGAACCGGTTTGTCATATGCCACTAATATTGTTGAAAGCAAATCATCCGCTATTCCGTTTGCTGCTTTGGCTAATATATTGGCAGTTACAGGTGCCACAATTAATAAATCTGCCCAGGTAGCAAGTGTAATATGAGGAATAGGATCTGCATCTGTAAATAGAGAGGTATGAACACTATTGTGAGTAATAGCTGAAAAATTTAGTGGGGACACAAATTTAGTAGCGTTTTCAGATAAAACACACTTCACTTCAAAGCCTTGTTTACATAAACGGCTTGCTAAATCTATAGCTTTGTAAGCTGATATGCCTCCACTTACACAGAGTAGGATGTTCTTGCCTTGCATTTTTCCTCTTTAGATGTTATTAGCTTATACTTTAAATTTATCTATGGTATTTATGTCAATCATAAAAACAGTTTTAAAAAAAATAGTGGAGAGCTAACTAACTTATATAGGGAGACTTAGCTATGTAATATGAAGATTGGCAGGATAATCAAAAATAAAAACCTCAGACCTCAAGGAAAAAAGTAATTGACAGTAAGCATTAACCTTTTTATAAAGAGTTTTACTAATAAAAGAGGAATCATTGCATTGAAGATGAATCGCATAAT
>Ga0255347_1002433_pt1 | contig 26478 bp, 24 predicted proteins | sample wastewater_treat_2_FD_192479 | JGI IMG/M metagenome (GOLD analysis project Ga0255347, IMG submission 192479) | Wastewater microbial communities from Lulu Island WWTP, Vancouver, Canada - plant24 | ecosystem: Engineered > WWTP > Wastewater > Unclassified | place: Canada: Vancouver, British...
CTCAATTTTCCAGAGGTCTCATCCTCAAGAGTTGTACTGATATGTTCCATACCAGAATTGGATTTATATTTCTGACCAATTATCAGAATATTATTAGCTGAGTGAACATCTCTATCTTGTTCGTGAACTACCCAAGGATAAATCCTTGGGCTTCCCCTTTCAACGAGTTATGACTTACAAAATTAGAAAAATTTAATTTTGCAGTGGTCTCCCCCTCAAGGATTGTACTGATACGCTCCATACCAGAATTGAATTTTCTCTGTCCAATTAACAGAATATTTTTTGCTGAATGTATATCCCTATCTTCAGTATAGCCACATTCACAAGCATAGGTTCTTTCTGAAAGAGATATTTTATTCTTTGCTCCGCAAGAAGGGCAAAGTTTTGTTGTTGGTTCCCATTTGTCAATCACATAGGTGCTTTCTAAATTTTTTAATTTAGCCTTTATTGCCCCAAGTGCAGAATGCTGAACCTGTTTTCCAAAAAGCCCTTTATGCCAATTTGCAATCATTTCATCCTGAATGTAAATTTCATCATAATTGTTTTTCAAATAAGAAACAAGTTTGTTGACTTGATCCTGTTTTTGATTAGATATTTTCTCATATTCTTTTTTAATCTTCCAAAGACATTTGTACCAATTTCGACTACCTTTCTTTTTCTTTGCAAAGAACAGTTGAAGTCTTTTAAGTCTACAGGTTTCTGGAATTTTGATTGAAAACTTCTCTCCATCAGAAGTTACAATAGAATCTTTAATTCCAAAATCAAGTCCTACTTTCTTCCCTGTTAATTTCTTATCAACTTTATTTTGAAAAGTTGTAATTTGAATGTAATAACCAGAAGGTTTTCTAATTAACTTTGCATTTGCAAATTCACACTCCTTTGGTATCTGATTAATACCTTCAACTTTAACCGCTTTCTTTAATCCCTGAATTTTAATGCGAGTTTTGTCAAACTTCCAAGTAATCCCATATTGTTTTAACTCAATGGATTTAACTTCTTTTTTTAAATTTTAATCTGCCTACTTTGTCAAAGTAGCCTTGTTTCTTTTTGGTAGATAACATTTTTATAGCGGAACCAATTCTTTCGTGGAGTCCAGTTTTCATTTGAGAAGATATATATTTAAGTTCTCTTTCTTCAAATTCTTCAAGTTTCTTAACAACTACTGAATTAACTTTTCTTATGGAAGAATCAAAAATATTAGTCTGACTCAAAGCATAATTATAGAACCATTTTGCTTCAAGAAAAGACATGTGAAGAAAGTTTCTCTGAACTGAGTTTAGATGACTTTCATCTATTTTTAGAGTATAGCACTTGCAATCTTGAGATTGTCTTCTCAGTCTTGTAAGTTCTCTTGACTCTAATCTTTTGTTTCTATCTTCTTCTTTCATATTCAATTAGTATACTAACCTTATTTTGTGAAAATTCATCCACGAGCCTAAAGGCATCGTGGATGAATTTTCACGAATTATTATAAAGTTGTCGGATACGTATCCGACAACTTTATTTATAAGCCTATCATCCTTGAGCTGCTACTGATTTAGCTATTCTATAAACGTACAACTCGTCAGCTTGTAAATTCGGTATAATTGAATTTATAGGACCGCTGATAAATTGTAATGATGCAGGATCGATAGATACGGTATTACCTTCGCTATTGGTAAACTGACGAGGAAAGTCAACATCTTCATAAACGGATGCTGGTGTAGTGGTGGTAATAAAATTATTAATCAAGTTCATTGCTTTTCTATTTACATCCCTTACATTCTGTAAACCTGTTAAAGTGTTAAAATCATACATCTCAGCTTCTGCAGCTTTATAAAAAATATCATATAAAGTAAGATTCACCGCAGCATTTGCTATACCATTTAAAAATGCCTGATCGTAGCCTTCTCCTGGGTAATAAGAAAGCATCTCAACTAAATTAACCCCCGAGGCTTCAGCTAAATTGGTCATTTTTTTAAAAAATTCGTAAGTGTCTGCAAACTTTTCACTCTGTATGGTTATATCATGCAATATATCCGAATAAACAATCGAAGATTCTTTTACACCAAGACATATAGAATCTGCCCACTCAATAAATGCATCATCAAAGTCTGCAGTAACTTTATTGCGCTGAATATAATTATAAAACGAAGCACGTAGCTCCTCTAATTTTGCGGCAATCATATGAGGTAATATACCTGTACCATCAAGCTTATCGCCTATATTAGACTGCACCATATTAGCATCGTCTTTAGAAACATGACTTTCGAAATTTAAGCTGTCTACCAACTGTCTAACTTTTTCGTCAGTTGAAATATCAATAGCTTCTTTATACATTACAGAAGCTGCTTTAGAATCTCCATTAAATATAAAGTCATGCTTACCGAATTCACTCTCTAAAGCGCTTATAATAGCTTCTTTATCAATTGGCGCACCGTTTTCGATTTCTTTATCTAACACGGTTTTAAAATCATAAACCCATTTTGTTAAATCATTATGTAAAAGAGACTTAGATTCACCATCTACTGCATCTCCAAATTCGTTTATTTTATCTGAGTGAGATCTAATATATTCTGAAATAACTCGTTTAGTTTCTGCTATAATATCGTCAGTAGATACTAAATCTTTATTCTGTGTGTCTTCAGCATGCTTCACAATCATAGGGGATTCCGGAAATAGAGTAGCATTCAGCATGGTCTCTAATTCTGCAAGCTTTTCCTGCAATTGACTGTCAATATCTCTCATCACACTCGCTCCTCTAGTATTCTTATACGTTATGAATATGGACATCTCATTTAAGAAAGCTTTATCTGTACCATAATAGGCTTTATATGTATTGATGATTTCATCAATCTTTTTTTTTGAACTAACCTGAAGACTGTCTTTTGGTTCACCGTCTATAATTACTTCAACAGTATACCCTTCACCTTCTTCTGATCCCGGCGCATTCTTAACTATATGTAAAGATGTACCTTTTGTAGTATCGTAATGCTCTTGTCCCCTAAATTTATGTGGCATATAATCCCCTCATATTCCTTATTAATGTTAAATATGGACCATAGCTTGCAGCTTATTAATGTATAGATCCATATTGTTTAGTAATCTTACCTTTTCTGTATGACTGCTTGCTGTTTTTATAGCCTCTTTTAGACCTAAGATTATAACACCTACAGATTCTATTTCAGAAGTAACTGAAGCAATTTTTAATTTATGCCCTGGAATTAACTCAGCTACAGAATCTATAACATATGCTGTATGGCATGCTGGGGTCCTAACTATAGAATCTTCAAAAAACTCAGGTCCTAAAATAAACTCAGCAACCTTATACCCGTTTACTTTACCACCTTTCATATACTTTAAGTGGTCACATATATGCCCTTTCGTTACAGGTTGTAAGCAAGCTGTACATAAAATACCTGTGACAGTACACCCCATTGAAGTTGCTACACGAGTAGGATGAGATATGATATCACGAGCTACATGTGGTGTTTTAGTTTTATCAATACCAAACAGTGTAGTAATGTGCATATCATCATATTTATCTTCAACTTTGTAAGCATCAAATATGAAACCTACAGAATTCTCAATATCTTTTGATTTGTGATCTAGAAACATATTAGCTTTTCTAAATGTTAAATATCTTGGTTCTTTTGTAAGAGGATGAATTTCATCAAGAGCTGTTACATCGAAATAATCTAAATTTCTATTGATTGCATGTTCCCAAAGCGCTTGCTTATTTATTGTACCTAACCTGTCACCATAGTCTAATGCTCTAGTAGTTGCATAGACATAGTTTTCAACTATAGGAGAAAGTATAGTCTCTTTGCTTCTAGTCTCTACGATAAAAGCTATCTTTTCTTTTTCTTGTTTATCAAACTCAGCGAACTTTTTTACATCTTTAGGCGAAGATTTGTAAAACATATTTGACATGCTAATTAACCACCTTTAGGCATTTACTTATAGAAAATAATAAGTAAATGCTTTGTTTTTTAAACTATTTTTTAAATACTGTGTTGTACTTATCAACTAAGTCCTTAGATAAAACATGTGGTGTTTTTACCCAAATAGGTAGATACTGTTCAAATATGTCCTGTGCTGTTTTCTCTGCCCTAAATATCGCATCACCATTCTTACTCCACAGCGAACATTGTGCAAATTTAATATCAGTATAAGAATCTGCACAAGCATATGCTGATCTATACATCTCAATATTACCATTATCATCTGTTATAGGGACTATATGTCCAAGTTCAAGTTTAACAGCAAGCTCTGATTCTGTAAGATTACAAAATTTAGGATTAAACACTGTTTCTACACTCGAAGGTGACATATCTGCAAAACCGGCTACTGCTTTTATAAACTTCTCTGTGAAAGAGTTATCTAAAATATCTATTTTATTAGATAAATAAAGTGTACCTTTGTCATAAAAGGAATGAGATAGCTGAGATTGTTTAGCTTTTTCTACCCTGTATAATGACATTTTTGCCATTTCATCAGCATTTACATTTCCGGACTGTGTGAACTCTTTAGCTATCTTATCATTAGCTTGCTTCTGCCATGCCTGTACCTCAGTAACATCATTTACAAAATCTATTTTTTGTATTTTATGTGATATGCGATTACCTAATGCTGCTAATGTAATATTCAAATCTCTTACATACTCTACAGGGGCATTTGTAATATTAAACCCTTTATATGTATAAGATTTATATTGGTTAAAGTTCTCTAAAAATGTATCCTCTTCTACCCCACTTGCGTACTTCAAATACTCTACTTTAGGATTAAGCACTATAATATCACCTAAAGGGCTTATTGCAGGGGCAAGCGCACTTTTCAACTTTAACAGATAGTCTATATCGTAAATATCGCCATGCTTTGTAGGTACATTAGCTATTTTGACGTAAGAAACTCCATACTCATGATAAACACGCATCTGACTAAATGCGAATACACTATTACCAATATCTCTTAATAAATTAAAATAAGATGTTGTATCTCCTATATAATTATTAATCTCGACCCAATCTCTAACCTCATTAAGTAGAACTTCATCGGCATAATTATAAATTCCGGATTCAGCAACAGAAGCTGATATTACATTATAAGTTTCTATTTTACCTGCAAGGTATATAGCCTTATAACATTCATGCAAACTTTCAATTTCTAAATCTGTTAATTTTCTATTTAAGCGATGGGTATTAGCTAAAATCTGAATCTTATCTTTTAAACCTAAAAATGCAGAATACACAGTATCAGATATATATTCAGACTTTATTTTTTTGCTCCATGTACTCATATCTACAGGTTTATAATTATTCAATAACTGGTCAATATCTGTTAGATTATCAACAGGTGCCATAACACTTACAGATAAAGAAGCATATATATCAGAAGTTTCCTGAACCTCCTGTTCAGATACACCCATAAAAAGATTATCTCTAGGTAAGTCATCTACTTTATCTACACTTGATGTTTTAACCAACGATTTAACTCTGTTAAAAAATGCTTGAGCTACTCCTTGTGGAGCTGATGATGCACTACTACCTGAAGCAGCTAAAGGTGCTATAAACCTCTCACCGGTCATATTTTCTAAACGCTTCTGAGCACCTTTACGTTTTAACTCTTCTCTAGCATCCAAGCCCATTGATCTTAGCATGGTTACAACTGATACTGGACCCTTACCTTGATTAAATACATTGTTAAGAAATGCTAAATATGCTTGGTCATCACGCATAACAAGTTTTTTATGCCATATAACTTCCGGAAGCATTAATCTATCTTTAAGCTCTTCAGAAGAACGCTTAACTCTAAAGTTACCTACTATCTCTCGTTTATCTCTTTTATACCACTGATGCTTTTCAGCCATAATTTTACATAGGCGCATAAGATGGTGCTTTTCGAATACATCTCTTACAGCTCGATAACGTGCTAACTGAGTCTGTAATCCTACATTGGCTGAAGCGTAGTTATCAGATCCTGTAATAAATGATTGAGATACCCCTAAAGCAATAGCTTTCTTTTTATCAATATCTGACCATTCAGTTGATAAATTCATTAGCTTATCAGCTACTGTAACGTACTGAACTTTCAATCCATAATGATATATAATTGAAAAATCAGGGTCCATCTTAGCTTGTTCTAGCATTGCAGCTAAAGCTTTTTGATGCTCTTCACCTGGTATCCAACCTATATTAGGATCACCTAATAAAAACAATTTTAAAGGATAAATAAAATTATCTGCAATTGTTAATTGTGCTTCTCTCAACTTGTCCTCATACTGCAAGACTCTAAGAAGTCTATGTAATATAGATTGTCCACGAGGATCATAAGGACTTGATTTTCTAGCTATGTACGTTATATCTTCAGAGTTTAAAGGGATATTTGCCCCTGTTAAAACCTTACTTACAATATCTTTAGATAATTTCTTTTTTAAAGACAGGTCTAAAGGATCAGTAGAATTAATTAATTTTCTTAATTCCATATCAGGTATTAACTCAAATACATAGCCATCATCAATATAAGGTGTATGTCTAATATTAATATTATCAGGATTTAAAGCGATACAGTGTTTGAATTTACCAGTTTTACCATCAAACGGGTGGTGTAAAATTAGTTCTCCTACTTTATGATATTCTAAAGTATGTAAAGGTAGTTTAGTTACAACCTTTAGCTCATCCATCATTTCTTCATACTCTCTTAAAACTAGAGGATCATTAACCTCTAATTCGAAATCACTATACGGTAACTCGGCATGCAGTTCTAAAATTGAAGCTACATACTCATCTGTGTCAAAATAATGGCGGTAGTATCTGTTTCTTTGTTTAACAGTTTTAGGACTCATTACATGAGTATAGTTAAACATAGGGTCATAAAATCGTCTTGAAGGTCCTCTGCTTACACCCATCGTACCATTCATTGCATCTGGGCTTAAGGATGATATCCCATCTAAACTACTATATTTCTCACCCATGTAAGCTGCTCGTGCAGATTTAGGTTGTAAAGCATCCATTCTAGCTGATACTTCTGCTGCAAACTTTATATCGGATATACTCATAATTTAAAGGTCCTCTCATAAACTAAATATACAAAAAGGGTTGCATATTTACAACCCTTTTTATTGAAATTACTAAATAGCCCTACCTAAACTACTATTTATTTTGAAATAGAAGCCGATCTACTAGTAGGATCACTGCTTACTTCTTTAACATTACCATTTTCATCAACTTCTGCATCCGGAAGTTTAGATACATCTAAACCTTCTTCTGATATATTTTCAATATCTGAAGTATTACCATCATCAGCATAACCTAAATCATAATTAGTTGTAGGAATTTCTGAAATTTCATTTAAAACCGCAGCTTCCTCTAATCCTGAAGCCACTGAAGTTAGTTCCTGTAATGAGATGCCAGGATTAGCTGAAATAGCTTCTACTAAAGGTGTGATAAAGGCGCTATTACCTTTATAATCATCAACACTTACAGTACCATCACCAGCGTCTACAATCTTAATCCAACCTACAGAATCTCCATGTTCTGCTGAAGAAACGTTAAGTATTGTTGATTCTAATTCTACACCTTTACCAGACATAGCATTCATTTTAGATTGAAGGTCACTTACAAGTTCACGAATTGCCTGATCTTTAGCTGCGGGATCGTCAGCGTACTGCATTGCAATTTCACTCAATCTCCCTGAAAACGAAAGTTTTAATTCTGCAGGAATACTCTTTACAAATTCATAACGCTTATTTATTTCTTCATCAGAAATGTTAGTTACACGTTTATCGCCAAAAGCATTTTCATCAGCATATTTCTGAATAAGATATTGTGCTTCTTTTTCAAGCTTAGCTGCTGGTATGCCCGCAAAAGCTCTTTTTTCTACAACCATCATTGCTGATGCTACAACAGAATCTAAACCATTTTCAGTTGGTGCAAACTCTTTATAAAAATCATCAAGCGTCTGTTTATCATCATCAGATAAATCAATATTTTCTAAATCATTTGGATTTTCGGGATCTCTTTTATTTTTATTTTCTTGAAGCACCTTGTTATCTCTTAAATCCTGCATAAGAGCTGAAAATATTTCTTTAGCTTCAGCAAGTGAGCATTCACCTGACGCAATTTTGTCTACAAGTTCTGAAGTAATTGAAGCAACTGCAAGTGCATTCATAGCTACATCTTCTAATGCAGGTTTAACTTGCTGTGCTAAACTTGGGTCTTCTTCAGCCGGTGCAGGTTCTGCAGTGTTAGCAGGGGCATCACCAACAAACTGATCTTTTATCATTTTACCTAATCCACCTTCGAATGCAAGTGTACCTAAACCAGAATCATTAGCAGCAGACTTAGGAGGTTTAGTATTACCTAGATCATTAGTTGCAGGAGCTGATGTATCATCAACAACTACATCTTTTACAGCATCTGTAACCGCCATGCCTACACCTAAACCAGAAGCCGCTTCTTTCATAGCAATATCTTCTTCTGTTGGTCCATACTGTTCAAGTAATTGTGTGAACTCTTCATCAGACAATACATTTATAGTATCAGCACCGGTTTCACTAGATGGAGTAGAATCATCAAAAAACTCTTTTAGTTGTTTAATACGAGCTACTTCTTCTATCTTATGTTTTTCAGGCTCACTCACACCGCTACCACCTATGTAAGCGCTTTTAGTAAGATATTCACCGGCATCTTTTTCAAAAGTAAAAAGTACCTGAGCTACTTTACCTTTAGGAACTACGTTGTAACCTGTTACATTACCGTACTGCCCAATATGTTTAGCTATCTTAGCTATCTCTGCCTCTGTTCCTGTGAAGCCAGCATGAGATACTGTAACACAAGCAGATTTAGAATTTAAAAAAACGACATTTTGCATAAAGTCTCCTTCGCTTTTAGCATTTAAAATTTTTGAAAGTTTATCTTTTTCGAATTTAAGTGGCTGTTTTTTTGCACCGTAAAGTTCTTGGGACATATCCTTAGATATTCTAACGATAACTTCTACATCACCATTCTCTGAGGCATGAATGGATTCGAGAAACCATGTATTATATTCTGGATTTTCTTTTAGAAAGACCTCCGAGGCTTTTTTAGCAAATTCAGACTCATTAAAAATTCTGTTTGCTATTGAAAAACCTTGATTAGAAGCTACGTATTTAATTAAGTCTTCTTTAACAAGATCATCTCTTGTAAAAACCACTTTAGCGTAACGACTATTTAGTTTAGTTATTCTCATAAATACCACCCTTATATCGCATATACACTCTAAAATGTTGCAAATTAAGAATTTATTTAAGTAATTAAAAAATTAGCTTGTCAACATTAAAATAAAAGAGTTTCTTAAACTAAAAACGAGGTATTTTTATGAAAATATTACTTCCAGAGTTTAAACAGTATTGTATTGACACCTTTGGTGAAGCTCAGGGAACTAAAATCTACCAATTTTATACTAAAACCCTTCATGTAGATTGTACTACATCAAATAAAGAGTATAAAAGCAAAGAGAGCTTCAAAAAAAATACTTATATGCCTTCAAATGAGCGCAGATTAAGGCATTTAAAATCATTATGTGAGCAGTTTAGTAAACAATCAATAATTGAAGCTATGGATAAGTTCATGAGTAAGCATAATTCAGGTGAACTGAGTTCATTATCTATGAGTTATTTCGCAGGATTTGTAAGAAATGTTGAAGCTAAGGAAACTTTTCAAAGTTCTGTAGTTTCTAAGCCTGTAAAAGTGAGTTTCAAACCTAAATCAGAAATAAATACACCTATTCAGAATAATTTGACTAAGAAAGATATAGAATCTCCTCAAAATTTCGCTAAAGTGCTGCCTATAGGCATTACATCAGATACGATGTATAAAAAAAGATTCGAACAGGGTAAAATTAATGAACTTTGCTTTATAGTAAGGTGTGAATGTGGTTCTGAAATTGATTTAGGTACTTATACCGGTGATAATTGTCCTAATTGTAAAGGAAACTTCAAATTTCCGGATAGTGATCCTAAAACATGGTTATCTAAAGATTAATTTAGTTTAGTATAAATTATTATTGACAACTAAATGTATATTTCTTAACTTGATTGAGTTGATATTAGTAACGAGGCTTGGAGGTAGATATCCCTGTATGTGTAAAAGCATATTCTACCTCCAAGCCATAAAAAAATTAACTACTTCTCTTATTTACCACTTAATAATTCAAAACTTTTTTAACCATTCGATTAAACATTCGATTTTTACTTTTTTATGAAGACTACAAAAATAACATGAGGTTCTATGAATTTAAGAACAACGCCAACCGTTGATGCTATTAGCGAATTAAACTTCTCCGGTAATATAATACCTACAGTTTGGTATTCTAAACTAAAGAAAAATTATAGAAATAAGGAAATTCCTTACTTAGAAGCTATAATAATATTATCTGAAATAATTTACTGGTACCGAGCACGAGAAATTAGACATCCTTCTACGGGTAAGCATTTAGGCACCGCTAGAAAATTTCAGAGCGATAAACTACAAAAGAGTTACAGTGACTTAGCTGAGCAGTTTGGCTTAGAAAAAAATGATGTGAAAAAGGCTTTAGATTACTTATCAACAAAAGGTCTGGTAACTAAAGAATTTAGAACAATAACTATAGGAAAGTCACTTAGACTAAATAATGTACTATTTATTGAACCCGTTCCAGAAAAAATAAGGGAGTTAAACCAGCCCTTAAAAGGTCTAAATATTAATCCTAAAGAAGATGAATTTGAAATAGGTGATGAGTTTAATCCTTGTGCCACCCTTAGTTTCGAAGAAGACCCTATACCCTCAAATGACCCCTCTCCCTCGTTTCAGGGGGGAGGTAATGATCGAAATGACAGGGAGCTAAATATTGAATCAGGGGAGAGCCTTTCCCTCGTTTCAGGGGGGACAAATACAGAGACTACTACAGAGATTACAACAAAGACTACGCCAGAGAGTCCGACTCCTCCCTGCGGTCGGGACGAGACCCGACCCGAAGTAAGGGAAGTAACCTGTAAGAAAGATAATAAGTTAGATAAAACTAATAAAGAAGAGTCTATTAATACTTTAGAAAAAGATTCTTTAGTTATTAAAAATAATAATATACCAACAAGAGAAGAGGTTTCGGATTTTTGCGTTTCCAAAGGTATTACTGAGGAGTTAGGGCTTCGCTTTTTTAATAAAATGGAAAAGGCTGGGTGGTCGTTTAAAAATCGACCTGTTATTTCTTGGAAAGGTCTTTTAGCTTCTTTTGTAAAAAAAGACTTTGAACGTTTACAGTATAATTATACCCCTAAACTAAAATTATCAGATGAATCGGGTAAGGGTAAAGAAGTTAAGTTCACACCTAAAACTTATCTTAATTATGTAGATGATCCGGAATATATGTGTGATCCTAAATATATTAAGGATTTAATACCATCTTACTTAGGCGGTACTTGTGGAAATTGTGGCAAAGATAGTGTTCAGTTTAATTACATAAACAATGATCGTGCTCAATGTCCTAAATGCTCTGCAAATATTATTCTTGACAAAAACTTAACTCATTTAGATATTATCAGAGATGATAGTATTACTAAATTAGTACCATCCGAATTTTTTAAAGCAGGGGTTTAAGAAATATGGATTTATGTTTTTCTGATATTCATTTAGGGTGTAAGGTGCATTCGCAGCAGCTTCCTTCAGGATTTGTTTCTGCCGATGAGGACTGTATGTATGCTTGTGAACAAATACTTGAAGCTGCATCTAAACCTGAAATAGACAGAATCATTATATGTGGGGATCTTAGTCATACTAATAGACCTTCAACGTTAATTGTAGGATTAATCATATCCCTAATTCATAGATTGAATGATCTTAATAAACCAGTATTTTTAATACCTGGAAATCATGACGCTTCTACATATTCACATGCTTTTGCTTATCTAAAAGAAATTAAGACACTACATAATATTAAGATATGCGATGCTACTACAGGCGTATCTGTTATAGAATCAGATAAACATAAAACTAAGTTGTATCTAATACCTTTTATGTTTGGTACAGATTTAGAAGATAAATATAGTACAGTCAAAGAAGCTTTTAAGTCTGTGGTGTCTACGATTGGTAAAGATGAAAAGGCTATAATAGTATCACATTTTCAAGAATCTTCAAGTTCAAAGAGTTCAGAATCTTCTATGATTTCGAAGTCGGTAGAAAGTTTTGATCTTGATGAAGAATTTAAGAACGATTTAGGTAATATAGTTTGTGTTTTAGGTCATATGCACAAGCATCAGTACTATTCAAAACTTAATGGTATAAAAGTTATTTATCCAGGAAACATTTACCCAATTGACAAAGAAGATTGTGACACTAATAAAGGTTATATAATATTAAATCCAGAAACATTCGATTTTGAATTTAAACCTTTAAAGCATTTAAGAAATTTTAGACATTTTAAGTTTAAGCAAGGTGAAAGTATCTGCGAGTTCTTATCACGGGTAAGACTAAGCAAAAATTCATGTGTATTTATATCTAAGGATATAGCAACAGAATCAGAGAAAGAATCTGAAGTCGAGATTAGAGATATTCTTGCATCCAAAGGTTCATTGTTAATTTCTTTAAGTTATAAGAGAGTGGATATTAAAGAGATGATTGAACTCTCTCTTAATCATGCGGCAATAACTCCAGATACATTAACTCAGACATTTAAGAAAGAATTTAGTGATAAATTTCATCAAAAGTATAATGAGGAGGAGATAGAGTGCATTGGGGAAAATATGCGTACCTTTTTGTCTAATGCGCAAGAGGCTTACAGAAGTTCTAATCCAATTTAGATTTTTTGATGAAATAGGGGATGTTTTATAAATGAATATATTAAAGATTTACGGTCAGCAATTTTGTTCCTATTATGATAGATTTGATTATGATGTTAAAGACGGAGTTACAGGTATAATAGCTTCTTATGAAGGTTTCTGTGCCAGAAGTAATGGGGCAGGTAAAACTAAACTTATAACAGCTATCTTATTTGCTCTTTACGGTGAAGGTAACTTTAAGGTTTTAGACGATCTAATCAGTAATAAAGCTAAATTAGAAAAGAATGTAGATATGTATGCCGGTGTAATCTTTGAGCATAACGGTATTACATATGATGTTGTAAGAGGTATTAGAAACAGCAGCTCTTACATGGAAATTAAACATGACGGTGAGCCTTATGGTGGTCCTAAAACATCTATTGCTGAGAAAGAGCAGTATATAAAATCTGTTCTTGGTATGGACTATGCGATGTTCTCTGCAGCATCCTACGCTGAACAGAAACAATTAACTAAAATTATAAAAACAGATGCAAAAGTATATCTTAATAAGTCCTTGAATTTTGGATTTCTTGCACATAGTATTACTGAATTTAATAAATTATGTAATGCTTCTAATAAGGATGTTGATGTAAAATTTGCCTCATGGAAGGCAGCAGAAGACACTTGGAGATCAGCTAAAGAAGCTACTGAAAAAGTAGTAAAAGAATTTGAAGGTAAAAGAAACATTAGAACCATTAATGGTGAGATATCTAAAGCGGAAGCCAGTTTAAACGAAAGTAAAAATGCTCTTAAATCATTTGCTGAAGTACATAAACTAGCAGATCATCTTGAAACACTTAAATCAAATTTAGATAAGTATACTTTAGCTATTTCAAAGTACGAAGCTTCAGTTGCACAATTAAATAAAAATATTAGTGATAAAGAAGACCTAATAAAAACATTAGAAGTGGAAAAAGAGAGTGTATCTCAGAAACTTCTCACAGTTTCTAAACACTTAGAGAGCCTAAAATCTTCTATTGCTGGAGCTAAAGCTAATGTAGATAAAGTAAGTATTCGTTATAACGAGCTTATGATTGAGTCTAAAACTTTATCAAATAGTCTAATATCTTCAGATGTAGGTAACGAGTGCGCAACATGTCATCAACCTGTGTCTGTGGAGTATAAAGAATCATATAATAATGAGATATATAGTAAGCTTGATGAAGTGAAGAAAGCTCTTACTTCTTGTGGTCTTGAATACAAACAGTATGTATCCGTTTTAGATTCATTAAATGCTGAAGAAACTAAAGTAAGAAATGAAGTAAGTACTTTAACACAATTATTAGGTAAATGCGATACTGATATATTAGCTCTTAGAGATTCGATAAATAATTTAAAAGAATCCGTAAGTCTGAATGTTGACCAGAAGCATCAAACAGAAACATTAAGAGTGAATGTAGAATCAGAGTATAATGCTAAGTTAGCTGAACATACACTTACTACATCACAAACCGAAGATCAAATAGTATTGGGTATTGAAAACCTTGAAGATGATTTATCAGATTTAAGAAAAGAGTATGAATCTGTTATCCGCTGCTCAGAGAGTGTGAAGTTTCATAAAGGTTTAGAAGAATCTGCTCATAAAGTTATGGAAGATGCGGCAGTAGTTTACGATAATGCTAAATACAAAGCAGCTTCAAACCTAGATAGTTTAAGCGTACTTAAAGGTGTATATGAGTCTGCTTTTGCAAAGTCTAGCCAGTTAATAGAGTATTATGCAAATGAGTTCTATCATCAAATAGAACCTGACTTTAGTATTCGAATATATAAAGACACAACTGTTAAATCAGAGCCTATCGTTATAGACTTTATATGTGATGGGTCTAAACGAGGTTATTCGGTGCTATCGGAAGGTCAAATAGACGTAGCAGCTATGGCATATCGTGTAGGTTTAGCTAAAACCATTATGGCAATGTCTGACAATAAAATAGATGTTATAGTACTAGACGAACCTTTTGCAGATTTAGATGAGTACAATAGGGAGCTTGTTAAAAAGGCGCTTATACAACTTCAAACAGAGTTTAAGAAGATCTTGTTAATATCCCATACCCCGGATATTACAGATTGCGATAATATTGTTGAAGTTATTATGGATAAAGAGAAAAAATCTTACTTAAAAATACGGTAATTCTAATATGTTGTAATTACCCCCCAAAAAAGGAGTGCGCATGAAATTGTTTAAATTGTATCAAAGTTACACACAACTTACGGAAGATGTAACGCCTAAAACTAAAGCAGTGTTTATAACGTTAGACACTTTACTGGAATATGTCAGAAAGGTTAAATTTGTTAAATTTAGCATTTCTGGAGATTCGTTAAAAGATAGTGTAAATGTCGGAGAAGCTGACTTTAAATTTCTTTCTTCAAAAGAAATAAGGGTGCTTTTGGATTTACTACATGGAGGATCTGAATTCTCAAATAGTTTTGAAATTTCATTAGAAATCAAATACGATAACATTTTGCACACCGTTACCTTTAAAAAAGGAAAGTGGGCGACATCATTTGAAAGAAAAGATTATGCCGAGCTTTTGAAGTATATAGGTATGATCCTATATTATAACATTAATGGTTTTGAGCGATTAAAAGGTAAGCAAACTGTAGAGGATATAGTAAGTACAATATTTAGTGCTACATATCCTATGACATTTTCAAGTGAACTTAGCTCACCTAAGCTTTTGAAAAACTATGCAATTATGTTCAATGAAGACATGAAGGTAAGTTCCGGAAGCATTGAAAAAATGCAGTCTGAAATACTAAATTTACAGAGCCAGATAGATGATCGCAGAGAAAGTTTAAATGAATTGGAACTTAAAAAAGCTCACATTACTTCAGAAATTAGTCAATTACAGGCTGAGTATAAAGAGCAAGAAAATTACAGAGTTACTTTTGAGGCACTTTCTCAATCATATAAAGATGTAGTAGAATCTGTTAATAAGTGTGAGGAGCTTAAAAAAGACCTTGAAGCTAGTATTATAGAGGCTCAATCTAAGATAGACGAAATGGACTTAGCAGGAGTTGAAGAGGATGATGAGGAGCATTACAAAGAAGTTCATCATCTTCTTAGAGATTTTAAATCTAAGTTAGAGGATTGTATAAAGTATAAAGATACTTACTCTAAAAGAGAGTCAGATATAAAAACAGAGCTTAATAAAATTCAAGTCAAGATTATAGATGCGTCTACAATTTTAGATAAAATTAAAACTGCTACTTGTAACTTGGATCAGATTAATGCACAGTGTAATAATATGGTAAGTGCTTTAGAATCTCTTTATAATGAGCTAACACCTCTTAAAACGGATGTTAATGTAGCGATTAATGCAGTTGAAGACCTGGAAGTAAAGAACACAATTAACACATCCAATGTTATAGATATATTTAGTACAGCAGGGTATTCTTTAAATGAGACTAGAGTTCTGAACTTTCTTATCGCTTCTGTATATTACGATAAACACAAGAGATATGATACCGTAGTAGATAATGCAGGTAAAAACACAAGTGAACCTGAATTCATAATAGCATCTTTAAAATCGTTGTTAGGGGTATAGAATTATCATGGCATTAGAATCAACACCAGCAATAACAGATGAACCTGTTTCATGTAGTCAATTTGGTAAAACTCTTCAGCTATCAGGTATTTGCCCTTTGTGTAAAAGCAGTAAGCGTAATGAAATAAATTTATTACGAAGTTATAAGCATATGTCTTATAAAGCTATAGCTGAAGAGATCCATGCGTCTGAGAAAGATGTAATTAGACACTTTACAAATCATTATATTGTAAATGCAGATGTTGGGAGATTATTATCAGCTAAAGAAAATACAAGCCCGGCTATGCAAGAAATAATTGCTAATGTATTTAATGGGGATAACGGGATCATAGAAGCTAGTAGCTCAGTTATATCTATAAAATGTAACCGCTTAATATCTATGCTACATCGATTACAAGAGCTAAATGCGGAGTTAGAAACTGAGGATTACACGAATGATGAAAATGGGAATGTTGTATTTGGTAAAGATGAGAACTATAAGAATTTTATAAAAATAAATGATGCTGCAACTAAATTAGAAAATTCTATTTTAGAGGCATATAAGATCATTGATAATAAGTTATTTTCAGTTAATCAGAATGAACTACAGAAGGCTATTCTAAACTTTAAGTTAGATTACCTTCAAAAAGTGCTTGATAGGTTTGTTGTTATTTTCAATACGTATATGAGTAAGGGCGATATATATGCTCAAGTAATAAGAGAGCTAAAGTATGATTTAGCTCAGCAGTTTAATTTCATGGAATTAGAGCTTGTACGAAGTGGAGCAGCTACTTCTATGGTATTAGAGCAAGAGGTTAAGGATGGTGAGGTGGTGAATACTCCAGTGGCTACAGAAACGTTAGAAGACGAATGGGAAGAGAAGGGTAGATAAAACATGGAAGAAACATTAGGAATAATCGATACACTGTATACTTGTTTACTGCAGTCTGATATGAATGATGCATCCAAACAAGAGGCGTTTTCATTAGTAGAAATGATTCGAGTTCATACAGTCGGAGCAGGTCATACTATTTCAACTTTACGAGATCTTGCAGCTAAATATAAATCAATGTTAGATGATGTAAATGAATAGATATAAATTTTATATGAACTACTAATTTTTAATTTTTAAAAGAGGTTTTTATGACAGAGATTAATGTCCGCACAAGGAAGAAAAACACTTCCAATGATCCAACTATGCTCTCATTATTGGTAGAATCTGCTACGGAGCATTTATTAGAAAAATACAATAAAGGTGCAGTCGCTAACTCACTAATAACTGAGTTATCGATGGATTTAGAGACTGCAAATACACTTGCCGATGAGGTTACTCATAAGTTACGTACATTTTGCGAAACAACAGGTACAAAGTCAATCACATCTTCTTTAATCAGAGCGCTTGTTAATGTTGTGCTGATGGAGAAAGGGTATAAAGAAGAGTTGCAATCTGTTAACGATATTACTATAGCTCAGTACGATCTAACAAATATTATAGAGCATGCAAACACAGAGAATGGGAATTTAGTACATTCACCAGAAAGTATAAATTTCACTCTCGCTGAACGTATTAATAAGCAGTACGCTCTAAAAGAAGTTTATTCTAAGGACGTTGCTAAAGCACATGGTCAGAATAAAATTTATGTTCACGATATGGGAAGCTTTATGCGTCCATACTGTTCAGGGCATTCCCCATTATATGTTCTTAAAAATGGTATAAAGAATGTCCCTTCCATTCTTACAACATCTGCTCCGGCGAAATCAGCTAAAACACTTGCACGTCATATCTGTTCCATGACACAGTTTTTTTCAGGAATGTTCTCAGGAGCTGTAGGGTGGGAAGCTGTTAATGTGTTTTTTGCACCTCTTCTTAGAGGGCAGACACCAGAAGAATTAAAGCAGTTAGCTCAGACATTAATTTTTGATCTTTCACAACTTGCAGGGGCAAAAGGAGGTCAGACCTCATTTACAGATTTCAATATTTACCTAAACATACCTTATCATTATAAAGAGTGTGTAGCTATGGGTAAAGGTGGTCGTTATATGGCTACCGATAAGTTTGGTGTTATTAAATATTATAAAACAAGAGAAGAAGTTCTTAAAGAAGAGGAATACGGCAATGTAAAAGCTTTGAGATATAAAGATTTCGAAGCAGAATCTAAAGCATTTGCTAGAGCATTATTTGAAGTTATAGGTGAAGGTGATACTACAGGATTACCATTCCCATTCCCTAAACTTAATATGCATATTGATGAAGATACGTTTCAAAAAATAGCTTATACTGATGGTTTAGGATATTTAGCTGAAGTTGCAGGAGTAAAAACATATTTTTCTACTTATGCAGAGCTTATAGAGGCTATGAATAATCCTGAATCTGGTGTAGTACCTGTAAGAGTTGAAAACAAAGATAGTATAGAGCTTCTTAAATCTGCATGTAATGCTGCGTCTAAAACAGGATGTCCAAATTTTATTTTTGATAGAGATGGCGCATCGATAAGTATGTGTTGTCGTTTATCTTCAGTGTTGACTAAGGAGGACCTTAAAGTTATTGAAGAGTCTCCAGAAAACATTAGATTTGTAGGTGTTCAGAATGTATCTATAATCCTGCCTAATATTCCTTTAGAAGGGGGACGTACCGATAAAGCTAAATTCTATGAAGAGTTGAAGAAAAGAATGACATTAGCTATGACTGCACATTTCAATAGAAAGCATTATATTGAAAAGCTTCTTAAACTTGATAATAGCCCGTTGGAATTCTTTAAACGGGGTATGGACGGAACTCCATATATTAATATGGATAAAGGATCATACCTCATAGGGATGATAGGACTTAATGAGTGTGTTTATAACCTTATAGGAAAAGAGATGCACGAGTCTAATGATGCTTATATGCTTGGATTAGAGATAATAGCTTTTATGAATATGCAATGTAAAGAGCTTACTAAGCAAACAGGTCTTACTGTTAAACTTGAGGAGACTCCTGGAGAAGGCTTGACTCTTAGAGCTTCAGCAGCTGATGACAGAAAGTTCGGTGCAAAAGCATTTATGCATAGAAACGAACACGGAACTTATTACACTAATAGTGTTCACTTTAATTATGCATGTGATATGCCTTATATGGAACGTCTGATAAAACAGTCAAAATTCCACCCTTTAATTACTGCGGGAGCTGTTGTACATAACTGGGTAGGTGACGTACTTCCACAGGAAGATGCTATTTATGAATTAGCTAAAGCTACTTACTATGAAACTTCATGTGGTCAGTTCACTATTTCAGGAGAATTTACTAAGTGTAAAAATTGTATGCAATCTACTGTTGGTATGTATGAAAAATGCCCTAAGTGTGAGTCAGAGGATGTTCTACATATGGCAAGAGTTACCGGATACTATGTTGTTTTAGAGCATTTTAATAAAGGTAAGAAGGCAGAGCATGCTGATAGAAACCGAGCAGCTTATCAAATTAAATAATTAAAGGAGATTTCATGAAAGTAGTAGTTTATTCATCACCAACGTGCCCTCAATGCAGGGTGCTAAAAAATAAGTTGCAAAGTCTAGGTGCAGCCTTCGAGGAAAAGGATGTTAATACGGATTTCGAAGCCTTAGCTTTTGTAACAAGTTTAGCTCCAGCAAGTCTTCCTGTTGTGAAAATAGATGAGGATGTGGATTTCTATGATGTAGACAGAATCATAGATAAAGTGAAGTCCAGATTAGCTAAAGCATAAGAGGTTAAAAATGGAAGATATGTTTAAAGGCGCTGTTTACGGGTCTATGGTAGATTATCCGGGGCGTAATGCCTCGGTACTTTTTGTAGGTGGGTGCAATTGGAAATGTGATTACTGTCACAATACTAATTTATTCAGCAAAGCGTTTCTATCTTACCAGGAAATCCTAAGTAAACTGGAATCTTTTAAACCTTTATCTAATTATGTAGCAATATCAGGTGGAGAGCCTACATTATATGGTGATACTCTTATAAAGTGTGTTAAAGATTTACACAGTAAGGGATATAATGTAGGGCTTTACACTAATGGTTCAAATCCTAGTGTGCTTTTAAAGTGTATTCCTTATCTAGACTATGTGAGCCTAGATTTAAAAACAGATATTCTAGAGTATGCATTTGTTAATATTTTAGATGCGCCATGTATGGAAAAGGCAGAATTAAGTAAATTGGTTGATCTTTCGTATAGGATAGTATTTAAGTCTAATGTACCTTTAAAATATGTTAGAACAACTCTATATGATAAGTATGTAACTAAAGAACGTTTAATCTCAATGTGTAATTATTTAAAGAGCTTAAAATGTAAGAATTATGTACTGCAAGAATGCAGAGGTCATAGCTCTTTAGATATAGAAAGTGGAATTCTGAATGAGTTGCGAGCAGCATATGATATGAAAATCACATATAGTAAGGCTTTTAAGTAGGAAAAAACGTTTAAAATACATCATATCTTACTATTATTCTTTAGTAGAAAAAGGCAGGTAAATTCATGGGAAAAGGGAATGATAAAACAAGTGTTAATGGTGTGAATTTTAGTATTATAAAAAAGAATCATTTAGTTAAGTCAATGTTTGATGGACGTGTAGGCAAAGTAGTTGATCTTTTAGACGACAATGTTAATGCTATTGTAAAGTGGTGTGATGGCTCAACATCAAATGCATCGATATATTCACTTTTAAGAATTTTTACAGAAAAAGATACGCTATCTGATCCTAAAAATTTTGCTATTTATAAACAAAGTAAAGATGATCCTTACAAATCTAAAAATAATGTTCAAGATAATCTAAAAAAGGTTAATAATGAGTTAAAAAATAGATTAGATGGTGAGGAATAAGCCGTGGGTTGGAAACAGAAAGTATTGTCAGTTACTAAACCTGGAGAAGTTGTAAAAACACCTTATGGCGGTGTTTTTGTGCATCCTAATAAGGGTAGAAGGTATATTAAACTTACAAATGGTAAAATAGAAAGCTACCCTAAGTTTTTATTAAAGCTTAAAGGTATTAATGTTCCTAAAGGTGAGGATATTCACCATAAAAATGAAGATAAGTTAGATGATAGAGAAGATAATTATGAATACTCAGAGCATTGTGAGCATGCCAGAAATCACCTAAATTTTAAAAAAGCTGAAATAGACTATTCACAGTATGGATTTAATACTGAAGATGAGTTCATACGCAGTTTGTCAGAGAATTTAGGAATATCATATAAGTATATTCTTATGGTGCGGAATACTTTAGGACCTCTATATACCCCGGATAGATTAGTTGAAGAAATTGAGCAGTATGCAGATTCTGATTTTAAAGTGAGTGCGATTTCGGATGTCATAGGTGTGGATTACACTAAGTTCGCTAATGTAGATGAATATATAAAAGGATGAATTAATTATGTCAATACTGGATTATAAGCAGCCTACTCTTTGTAAAGAAATATGGAACCCTGATAACACCTTAATTTTTGAAGTGCGTGAGTACATCCTTAAAAGTGTGGAAGAGTTTTTCAAGAATGATCTCGGATCTGAGAATGCAAAGTATGCAGTACTTGATATAATTATAGGATCGTCTTTAGCTACTTATTATTACAGACCTAGTACAGACTTAGATATAAAGATAATAATAAATGAAAAGGAGCTTAGTAAGTATGTTAAGCTTCAACCAGGTCAGGGTGAGTCTATCTGTGATGTACTAACTAAGAAAGGTCGAGAAAGTTTTTATTTAAGTAATGTTGTCCCAGGAACTCTGCATAATTTAGATCCTTATTTTTATACAGATGAGGAATTTTACCCTATACATCAATTAAAGTATGATAGCATCTATAGTTTCAATAAATCGGGATGGATAAAAGAACCTGTGGATATTTTTGAAGGGGAGCAAGCTGCTGATGCTATATTGAATGTTGCATGGTACCGAGCACAGCCGTATATTGAAATCATAACAAAGGATATAACACAAGCATCTAAAGACATAGTTGATTTTATGATGTTTAAAGAATATATATCACAATTAGACAGTGATGATTTACATAAAGTATATGATTTATTCATGGAAAAATATAATGCTGTTAATGAAAGCTTGAACGACCTTATTCAGGATAGAATGGATCTTAAGTATTTAAGAACGGATGCTTTTAGTAAAGACACATTGAATACTGAGCTAGAGAAGGCTACGCAATCTCTTAATTATTCAGATGGTAACTTAGTGTTCAAAGTTATGCAAAGGTATGGGTTAATGAATATTTTAACATCTGTGCAGGATAAAATGGATGCCGAAGGGTTAAATGTTGATAATGTTAACGAATATCTTAGTATCATAAGGTAAAAATATAAGTGGGAAATGATATAGAAAAATATGCAGGGATTTTAGACTTTTTAAAGAACTTTATTATAGGTTTAGGCGGGTCTAAAAAGAAACAACCTGATGAGAATGAAGATCAAGAAGGTGTAGAAGTTGAGAATGGTACACCTGTACCTCAATCTCAAGACGTTCCTGATTCAAACGTAGAAAACACTCAACAAGTTTCAGTACAACCACAGGATCAGCAAACTTACGCTCCTGTAGATTTATCCGGGTATTCTAATATTGAAGGTATTCTTCCAGAAGAGACTTACAATGCTTTACCCTCAACAGAAGATGTAATGCTTAATACTATTCCTGAAGGGTATGAAGAGGTTGTTAACGATTTTTACCCTGTAATTTTAGATTATAATGTTTTTGTAAGCACTTCAGATATATCATTTGATGCACTATCCTATATGGGTGCTATGGGTCTTGGGGCAACCGAAGTAGAATGGGTGTTAGGGAGAGAGTCACTTTCTGATGAAGAAAAACATAAAATGGATTATCATAGTTGTAAGTGTGATGCTAATAACGGAAATACATTTAGTATAAACGATATTTTACAAGAATCTATTCGTTACGCTAATGAAAAGAGGTTCAGTCCTCCTGCACCTTTATATGCTATGGCAGGGCATCCTAATTGTCAATGCTCCTTACTTATAAGAAAAACCCATAACTTCCCAAGTTTAGATAGTATTCCAGATACTTGCCCTGGACTTCCTAAAACATCAGATATAAATAGGTTAAGGGAAGTTAAAAACAATATTTGGAACAATATTCCGGATACTCTATATATAAATGCTAAGACCTACCCTCCTTTACATATATCTACACGTACCGCATTTACGTATAATAGAGATCATATAGAAAAATATGCTAAAAAGTTAGAAGAGTTTAGTAGTAAGTACGCTATATCTTACAATAAGCCTATGATGGTTAACGTAAATTGCATTTCTATACTTGATTATGGGTTTTGGATACCAATAAATGCAGGGTATGTAGGGATGCTTGTAGGTATTTTAGGTAAGAAAGGTGTGATTTATATATCGGAGATCGGCTATGAGGTGAAATTACCCTTAGATAACTTAGTACCTATTAAAAGCCTGACAGAAGCTGATAATCAATCGGACAAAGATACTCATTTTGTACTTTGTGATGGTAAAATAAGGGTACTGCACTCAAAAACTCCTAAAGGTTATAAAGTCTATAATCCGGAAAGTAGATCTTTAGAGGATGTAACACAATTTACTAAATTAACCTTTAAATCTTAATAAAAATGCACTAAACTAAATTATATTTAGTATATTATTAGATATAAACGCTAATAAAAGGGTTAAAATTGTTATGTCAATAGCTAATGTGACTTTAGGTATTTCTGAAACGGTAATACATACAGGTGCGGTAAAAGATGATGCTGTACTATCTATTACATTTTGTAATATAACAAATGCAGAGGTGACATTTACCTTACACGGCTATGCTGCTGCATCTGGTCCAGCAGGAGATTCTAATAGAATGATGCTTAAGACTCTAGAACCTTATGCTTCTTACATTTGGCAGTCCACTGAGAAGTTCTTAATAGATTTGAATGATGTAATATCAGCTATAGCGTCAACAGCGAATTCAATTGTAGCAACTAAAGTCTTTGTGAGATAATATATGTCGATAGATATAAAACCGGGGTATGATGAAGATCTTATAAAATTACTTTATGATGATGTTCAAGAGCTTAAAAAAGCAAAGACAATAAATGGAACGCCAAACACCGGTCCGGAGAATAGACCAGTATCAGGTTCAAAAATTGCATTCATTTATGCGGAGGATTAGAATTATGGCAAAGTATATAAGTGCAAAAGGTAATATTCGTATAGGTGAAGGTAGTAGCCCTTTAGCGGAATTTTGGAAATCAAATGTAGTGGCTCCTGAAATTACCGTCCGTGAAGATAGTAGATTTATTGCGGGAAGAGTATATAATTATACATATAATGATGTTGCAGAATGTGTTCCTTCAGATGGAAGTGTTAAAGAACATAATTTTGCAATGGTTTCTAAATGTGGTCATGGTTTTAAAGTTTGTAACTACGATATGAAAAATCATAGTGCTATTTTAGGTCCAAGATCAGATACTCCTGGATTCGGCGTAGGTTGGAATCCTAATTATGCTAATCCCATATTTATTGCAACAAGTGGAATGGTATGGATATCCTATGTTGGGTTTAAAAGAGGTTTGTTTAAAAAAGTTTTCAAACCTAAACATAATGATATCGGCTTAGACCTTTATATTTATAAAAATAGTTTTATTGTAAAAAAGGATTGCTTTTTAAGTTATGGTAAAAAGGTTGGTACTATAATAGATATAGATGAGAATAAAAAGCTTATAAAATTGTTCATTAAATAAAATAAAGATAGGAGAATATTGTATGTGTCAGACATGTGAAAATTTAGCAAAGAAGAAAAGAGTGGGATTTAATGTTTTTGTTTCTCAAGAAGAACTTGCAGGACTTAAACTTCTTAACAACAAAGTAGATTGTGCAAGACAAGCACTTGATCCGAGTAACCTTCAGAATTGTGCAGATAAAGAAAAGGTTAGTTTGTTTGTAGGTGCAGTTCTTGAATCTCTTGCAAGTTTTACAACTATGCAGAGAGAATGGTGGGAAGTTGCGAGAACTAAAATTAAATCTGTATCTGATAAGGTATCTGATAATACAGATATCTATGTTGATTTTAGAACAGGTGAACTTTACATTTTAGAAGACTAATTATACAGAGGATTTAGATGAGTTACAATTATACTAATGACATTAAAAATGGTATTGTAGATGTATTTAAAGATACTTCTGAAACTATTCAGAATGCCCACACTATTATCAATGATACACTTACAAATATTGTAACCTCTAAATTCTCTAATATTCAATCGAATATAAATTGGTATAATGATACATTTCCTTTGAGTTATGCTTTTGATGATAACTATGGAACTAAATGTACTTCTGTAATATATAATCCATCGGAGTTAGTTAATAAAAATATTGTCTTAGGTATTCCTGATAATATGATATGGGAAGGTAAACTAAGACTTATTCCTTTAAATATTAATTCGGTTAAGTGGTTTTGTAAATTTTATAAAACAACTTATTCATTAGTAACTACAGAAATAACAGTACCTCTAGTTGATGGATGGTACGATTTTGGGAGTGGGTTAGAAGATACTAAGGAAATTATAATTGAGTTTCATCCTAAAGAAGGTCTGGCACCCTTAGACCAGATCATTATAGAAATAGTAGCTATAGAGATGGTAGCTTCTTATTGTATTCCAGAAACTAAACAAAGGTTAGGTAATATATCATTTAATAAAGGTGATAAATTAAAACTTGAAGATATTAAAACGTCTAGAGATATTATAGAAAGTTTTAATCCATCACTTGCTTCATTCTATTCACAGATTCAACGTTATGATATTATGAAAGCACAACATCTGCTTGAAATCCGTCAAACAGTTGACGACATTCATGATGGTAGAGGGTGCCATAATACATGTATATCAGCATGTGCTTCTAATTGTGGTTCAGCTTGTTCAAGTGACTGCGGAATATCTTGTACTAGTTCTTGTTCAGTCGGATGTTCATTATCTTGCACAGGGGATTGTAATATTTTATGTGGTGGTGCTTGTTCAAGTGATTGCGCAGGAAATTGTGCAAGAACATGTACAGGTAATTGTTCTGGGGGTTGTACCGGAACATGTGCTACTCCATGTACGGGCGTTTGCATAGCGGGGTGTGGTGGAGCCTGTGCTTTGACTATAGGTTATAGTTCATG
>Ga0255347_1002439_pt1 | contig 26409 bp, 16 predicted proteins | sample wastewater_treat_2_FD_192479 | JGI IMG/M metagenome (GOLD analysis project Ga0255347, IMG submission 192479) | Wastewater microbial communities from Lulu Island WWTP, Vancouver, Canada - plant24 | ecosystem: Engineered > WWTP > Wastewater > Unclassified | place: Canada: Vancouver, British...
CCGTATCATGGCTACGGCATCCACCGCATCCCGGGGGGCGGCGGCGACTGGCGCACGCCGATGATTACGAACTATTACTATACGGCATTTAACAACCTCTTCCTGCCCGGCGGCATGCGGACGAAACTCAACGGCAACTACGTCAACGCCACAGAGACCGGCCTTTCCGGCGCCTGGGACCTCATCTCGCTCGTCTCCTACGAGGCGTTCGGCGCGGGCGGCTTTTCCTCCAATAACTACAACAAGGATGTAGGCGGGCAGGAGATCGGCGAGGCGATCTTCTACAAAACGGGGCTTTCGCGCGAATCTGTCACGAAGGTCGAGGCGTATCTGGCCAAGAAGTGGTTCAACCGCGCAACGCCCGGTTTCCGGCCCGCCGCGGCGAGCAACCTGACGGTGGAGGCGGGGGCGACCCTGACGCTGGTCGGCGGTCAGCCGATCACGGTCAAGTCGTTCTCGGGCGGCGGCACGGTTGCGGGGTCGGTCGCCCTGGCGGCGGACGCGGTGCTGGAGGTGACGGTGAACCCCGACGGCTCGGTCGACACGCTCACAGTGACGGGTGCGATCGACCTTTCAAACGGCGGTGTCGTGCGGCTGGTCGGCGATGTTGAGAAGCTGACCATGGGGCGGCACACGCTCGTGCAGTGCGATGCGCTCGCGGCGGCGGACGCGGGGCACTGGTCGGTCCAGGGGGTGGCCGTGTCGGACAAAGTTTCAATGAAGGTCAAGATCATTGATGGCGCTTTAGTCCTGGACGTCACCGCCCTCGGCACTCTGATACTGCTGAAATGATTGTGATGCCTGTGTAAAGAGGAACAGAATGAACAAGCGTTTGCTGGTGTCGATTTTGACGGGAACGACTTGGTGGGCCTGCGCGGCATCGCCGGTTAATGTGGCACTGCATAAGCCCTACAAATTGACACCTGTTCCGAGGTACCGTCACTGCACTGATCCCGGTGATAAGACACAGTTAACGGACGGGGAGTATTCGAAAGGATACTTCTGGACGCAAAAGGGGACGGTCGGCTGGAATCAGGTAGCGCCGGTGATCTGTACGATCGATCTGGGCAAGGTCGAACCGATCTGCGGCGTGTCATGGAGCACAGCGGCAGGTGCGGCGGGTGTGAGATGGCCCGAATGTTTGCTTGTGCTCGTAAGCGACGACGGCAAGCGCTGGACTTTTATCGGCGATCTCTGCGATTTAGGAACGGTTGACAAAAAGCCGCCTGCGGACAAGTATGCGACCTTCCGTTTCGCCTCCGACCGCATGAAGGGGCGCGGCCGGTATGTGTCCGTTGTCGCCGCAGCACGCCCGTTCTGTTTTGTGGACGAGATCGAGGTGTGGCGCGGTCCCGACGCATGGCTAGAGAAGCCTGTGGAGGGACCGCAGAGTGACGATCCGCGTCAATTCTACATGAAGTCGCGGATGAGTGCGGGGGTCGCAGCCCGAATGAAGAGCGACATGGCAACGATTGTAGGCCAGGCGGAAGAGCGCGGGCTTGCGGCAGCACTCGCAGAGCGCAAGGCACGTGCAGAGGAGTTGCGCCAAGCCATCGATCCTATTGCAGCACAGGTTGCCGACACATTCCGGAGCGTGCTGCCGTACGGCGCTACACACGAGGCGATCTTGGCGCTGAATGCGCCGGTGTTGCGCGCTGCGGGCGTCAAGCAACCGCTAGTGCGGCCCGCGAACCGCTGGGATCCGCTTGATCTGACAGACCTGCCTGAGACAGGTTCGGAAACAGCCGGATTGGTGACACTGGACCTGATGCGCGGCGAGGTGCGCGGAGCGGCGGTGAATATCACCAACCCCTTTGACGAGTCAGTTACCTTTACGTTGTGGCTGGAGGGGATGCCTGCGGCGCTCAACTTGGAATTGCGCGAGGTGTTGGTGACCGATACGCAGAGCCGCACTCCGGTGACGGCGGCTCTGCGCCTGCTCGCGCCCGACAACAAAGGCCGTTGCGCGATGATTGTGCCAGCGGGCTGTACGCGGCAGCTTTGGATATCCTGCCGCCGCCCGACCGGCGCGGCGCGAACCCACTCTGGTAAGCTGGCAGTAATGAGCGGTGAAGATGATTTCCGCACGGAGCTGCCGCTGTGTGTCAGGTTGCGCGATTTGGATTTCCCGCAGGCGCCGCGTTTGCATGTCGGCGGATGGGATTATGTGCAAGGGACAGGCGCTTATTACAAAGCGCCCGGCAATCTTAAAGGGAATTTGGCACTGATGCGCGACATGTATGTGGACAGTCCGTGGGCCAACTCCGCTGTCTTTCCGAAAGGCGTGAAGTTTGACGAGTCCGGACGCCTGACTGGAACGCTTGACTTCACAGTCTGGGACGAGTGGGTGAAACGTTGGCGCGGTGCGCGTAACTACTGCGTTTTTTTCTCAGCCGGCAAATCTTTTCACGGCGAGAAGATGGGCACGCCACGTTTCACCACCATGGTCGGGTCGTGGCTGACGGCATGGGTGCGGCATCTGGAAGGGCAGGGATTAGAGGCGCGGCAGATGGTGATCTTGCTGGTGGATGAACCGCACGAGCGCAGCCAGGACGAGACATTGATAGCTTGGGCCAAGGCGGTACGCGCCGCCGGTTTGGGAGTGACTCTTTTCGTGGATCCGACATATGCCGATCCCACGAAAGGTGATCCCGATATGTATGCCCTGCATGACGTGTTGTGTCCAAACACACCGATGATGTTGCAGCACGGCAAGCCGTTCCGGGATTTTTATTTGAAGCAACAGGCGGACGGTAAAACCCTGTGGCTATACTCGTGCAGCGGTCCGGCCAAGTTGCTTGATCCTGTGACCTACCACCGGGCGCAGGCGTGGCTGGCGTTCCAGATGGGTGCGGAAGGTTCGTTTTACTGGGCGTTCGGCTGTGGCGGGGGCATCGGTGACTCTTGGCGCGCTTATGTGCAGTCGGGCGTCGAATACTCACCCTACTTTGTGGGACCGGACAGCGTGATGGAAGGCAAGCACAGCGAGGCGTTGCGTGAAGGAGTGCAGGATCACGAGACACTCTGCATGTTGCGCGATAGCGCGGCACGGGCGCGGAAGGAAGGACTTGATGCGCCATGGGTGCGGAAGGCCGAGGCCCTGCTTACAGAAGGTGTGGCCCGTGCCGTGGCTGTGGTAACGCCTAAAAACATGTATTGGCATGTGGACAAAGATCGGAACGAGATGGATGTTGTAAGGGGGCTGGCGTTGGATTTGCTGGAAGAAGCGAAGCGCAAATGAACCGACGTACTTTTATAGCATCTGCTTGTGCCGCCGCTATTGCGCCTGCAATTGCCGGCTCTAGGAGAGTGCCCAGCATACTGTTGCGTTCTTCTTGGCAAACGGTCAATATCGGTGACATCGCGCACACACCGGGTATGTTGGCTCTGCTGGAGCGGCATCTGCCGGATGTGGAAGTGCGTCTATGGCCGAGCAAGGTTGATAATGGTGTCGAAGAGTTGCTAATGGTGCATTTTCCGCGCCTGAAGATAATCAAGACAAAAGCTGAGAGGGAGGCGGCGTTCAGAGAGTGCGATTTCCTGTTGCACGGTTCCGGGCCGTCACTCGTGGCGAAGCGCGATGTCATTCGCTGGGCCGACGCTACCGGCAAACCTTACGGCATTGGGGGCATCACTTTTTCCTTACGGGCGCCATCTGCCGTGCGGCCTGACGAGAGCGCGGCGGTTTTGGAGACGATCAGGGTTTTCAACGGGGCCCGCTTTGTCTATTTCCGCGATTCGGTCTCGCTGGAATTGGCCAAGTCGCAGGGCTGCACCTGTCCGGTCATGGAGTTCGGACCGGACGGGGCTTTCGCCACCAATTTGCGCGAAGAGCAGAAGGCGCAGGCATTTCTTGAAGCGAACAATCTTAAGCCGGGGCAGTTCCTTTGCTGCATTCCCCGTCTTCGCTACACTCCATATTGGCTGATCGCAGGCCATAAAGTCTCGCCAGATCCTGTTAAACACGCGCGTAACGAAGCTATGAAGGAGCATGATCACGCGCAACTCCGGCAAGCTATTATCGAGGTCGTGCGCCAGACGCAGATGAAAGTGCTTGTATGCCCTGAAGACCAGACACAAATGGCTGTAGGCAAAGAGATGCTCTATGATCCGTTGCCGGAATCTGTGAAAAAGCGTGTGGTTTGGCGTCCCGACTATTGGCTGACAGGCGAGGCTTTGAGCACCTATTTACGCAGCGCCGGTCTTTTTGGCAACGAGATGCATAGTCCGATAATGTGCATTGGCAACGGCATACCCGCCATAGTCTGCCGTTGGGCCGAGCAGACAAGCAAGGGTATTATGTGGCAAGACATTGGATTGGGGGAGTGGCTGTTCGATCTTGATCAGGAAGAGCAGTTGGCGGGAATTGTTCCGGCTGTGCTCGCTATCGCCAAACATCCGAAACAGGCCAAGGCAAAAGCGGAAAAAGCGCGCGCTTTCGTCGCGCAACGGCAAGTGCTGATGATGGAGCAGGTGAAAAAGAATCTTGCAGTCGGTTAAGAGCTGATAAGCAGCGCAACGAAGTAAAACCGCGCCATCTCGCGCGTGACATATCACATCGAATGCCGTAAAATGAAGGGCATGACAAACAAAGCTACATGCCTGCAGACAATGATGCAACAGGCCAGCCACATGGTGGCCTTGACCGGAGCCGGTATTTCCACGCTGGCCGGCATTCCCGACTTCCGCGGACCGAAGGGGCTCTACCGGCAACCCGGTGCCGAACGGATCTTCGACATCGAATGGTTCCGGCGCGATCCCGCCATCTACTACGAGGGTTGCCGCGAGATGATCTACGGGCTCGAACACTACGCGCCCGGTCCTGTTCATACAACGCTCGCCCGGCTGGAGCAGGCCGGGCGGCTCAAAGCGATTATCACACAGAATATCGACATGCTCCATCAGAAGGCTGGCTCGCGCCGCGTGATCGAAGTCCATGGCTCGCCGCTCCAGCACCACTGTATCGGTTGCGGGCACGAAGCCACTTTTGATGAGGTCTGCGCGCTGCTGAAGAAGCAGGGGCCGGTCGCGCGGTGCATCAAGTGCGGCGCGGCCTACAAGCCGGATATAACCTTTTTTGGTGAAATGCTGCCTGAGGCCGCGCTCGCGGAAGCCATCTCGCAAGCGCGCCGGGCCGACCTGTTGCTGGTGCTCGGCACATCGCTGACGGTTCACCCTGTGGCCGCGCTGCCCGGAGAGACTCTGCGGGCGGGCGGGAAACTGGTGATTGTCAACGCCCAGCCGACGCCATTTGACAACCGGGCGCAGCTCTGCCTGTCCGACCTGGCGGCTTTTGCGGAGGCCGTCGGCGCTTGGATCGCGGACTGAGAAACAAATGGACAGGGAAAATGGGGAAGAGGGAAGAGTTAATAGTGAAGAGTGAAGAGGGAAAAAGGGAAGAGGGAAGAGTGAAAATAGGGGAGAGGGAAGAGTGGGGAGGGAAAATTTAGAGTTATCGGGAACCATCGTAAATTTCATGAAATAGATTCTGACCCTATGATTGTCACTATGGTTCAGGCGTAAGAGCCGTAGGTGCGGTCTATAGAAATGATGCCCATGTAATAGGAGTAGGGGTGCAGGGTGCGTTCGGGATCGGACCGGCAGCTCGCGCGATACTGCGACGGTGCCATGCCTGCGGCTTTCTTGAAGCGGCGCGAAAAATAAAGCTGGTTCTTGAAGCCGCTCTGGAAAGCGACCTCTTTCACGCTGAGGCGGCTGGAGGCGAGCAGCCGTTTGGCGAAAGCGATGCGCTGCTCTTCGATGTAGCTCTGCGGAGACTGGCCGACGCGGCGTTTGAACTCCCGGAAGAACTGGCTGTACGAAAGGTTGGCCAGCCGGGCGAGCCTGGAATAGTTGGAGCTTGTGTGCAGGTTTGCGCCGATGTATTCGATGACACAGGACATGCGCTTGTCGATGTCAGTTGTGTTTCTTTTGGAATCTGGCCTCATGGTTACAAAGTACGGGAAAAATGTTTGTGAGGCAATCAAAAACGGTGGCATGGAGAGCGCGGCTGACCGCAGAAGCATGAAGACGCAGAGTTTCTAACTATGCAATCCCAGTGCATATCTATGCAACCATAATGCATATGCTTTAGCTTGGTCTCCGGACTATTTTTACGGTAAAGTACAGGCACAGTTGTAGAAGGATTGTAAGTGCCGGGTGATAAGTTGGGACGGATTTTATTTGCAATAATCATTATCCAGGAGGAAAAAGTGATGATAAGAAAAAAAACTGAGGTAATCCTGACCATGGTTGTGTTGGGATTATGCGACTGGTCTATGGCCGCGCCGCTTATATCCAATGTCAGGATGCAACAGCGCCAGAATTCAAGGATAGTGGATGTTTGGTATGACCTCGCGGACGAGGATGCGATTGTCACTCTGGGGGTTGAAACCAATGGGGTGGCGATACCAGCTTCAGCGGTTACGCATGTAAGCGGTGATGTCGGAGTAGTGGTATCGGTCGGCAGTAATAAACGGATTGTCTGGCTTGCTGGAGCGGACTGGCCGGATAACCAAACCGCGTCAGCCAAAGCTCGTATCACGGCATGGTCGACAAATTCTCCGCCCATGTATCTTGTGGTTGATCTTGAGGGCGGGGTCGCGTCAGGTTCCTTCCCTTTCAAATATTATGAAGAGGAGGGGGCATTGCCGGACGGCGGTTTGACGAATGCTGTCTACAGGTGTTCACGGATTGTGTTGCGTCGCATCCGAACCGGAGCGCCCTGGCCGGAGGACGGGCTGTTTCTTTCCGGTTCCAATCATCGCGAGACAGGGCGTTACGCTACAAGAGAAGACCAGCATTTCGTGCGTCTGACCAAGGATTATTATATGGCGGTCTTTGAAACTACGCAGGGACAGTGGTTGCGCGTAATGGGTAGCAACCCCAGTTTCTATCAGAACCATCCTGACTGTTGGGAAACGCGACCGGTGGAGAGAGTATCCTGGCGTCATATACGCATGAGTGCCGACAACTCATGGAACGGGGTGGCCAAGTGGCCGGAAAACGCGCCGTCTGTCGGGCCGGGATCTTTTATGGCAGTGCTAAGGGACAAGACGGGCCTGAACTCTTTCGACCTGCCGACAGAGATGCAGTGGGAGTATGCGTGCCGGGCGGGAACGACCCGCGCGCTGTATTTTGGCGGAGGTGTCGGTTACAACCTGACCAATGCCACGGCTGACGCGGAATTAACGGACAAGCTCCGATATCAATACAACGGCGGACAGGACAACCCCTCCGGCACACCAACATATTGGCCCGACGATGTGGATGGGAGCTTGGCGACGGCCGTCGTGGGCAGTTATACGCCGAATCCCTGGGGCTTATACGACATGCTGGGAAACGTCTTTGAGTTATGTCTTGACAACTATATTGGTTCATTAGGTTATGAATGTGTTGTTGACCCGGTCGGCATCCCCACCCCTCCCGACTCTGATCGTCAACACACCAGAAAAGGCGGCAGCATCGCGATCAGCGCGGCGGGATGCCGCTCGGCATATCGGGGCGGAATAACCGACACGGGAGCCATTATCGACACTGGGTTCCGGATCGTGCTCAACTTGAATTGAATTTGAAAGGAAACGGATCATGAACAGAATATGTATCAAAGGCACGTTGCTGTTTGCGGTGTTGATTTTGTTGGCGGTTGCCGGGCAGTCGCGACCGTCTGTCACGGGGGTGACGCTACAACAGACGCTCGGTTCAAGAAAAGCGGTAATCACTTATAACCTTTCCGAGGACGCCATAATCACGCTGGCGATTGAAACCAATGGTGTGCGGTTGGCTGCCAATGAAGTCACCGCCTTAGAGGGAGATGTCTGCAAACTGGTAAATTCGGGCGATAACAGGCAGATTAACTGGACTGCGGGAATAGACTGGCCGGAACAGCATACCCTAACAGCCAAGGCGATTGTGCAGGCATGGCCAACAAACGCTCCGCCACCTTATATGGTGGTAGATCTTTCCGGTGGTGCTAACGCTCAAACCTATCCGGTATCGTATTATGCCTCGCTTGAGGCACTGCCGAACGGCGGTCTAGGCAACGATCTTTACCGCACTTTACGGCTGGTTATGAAAAAGGTGCGGACGCAATCGGCCTGGCCGGAAAACGGGCGCTTTCTGATGGGGTCGCCTGTTTCAGAGACAGGGCGAGTCACCATATCCGGAGTCGAAGGTGAGAGCGAACACGAAGTTCTCCTGACGCGTGACTATTATCTTGGCATCTTTGAGGTCACGCAAAGCCAGTGGTATCAGGTGACAGGACGATACAGCCAATATTTCTCAAACCCGAACGCTTGGGAATCACGTCCGGTTGAGAGGGTTTCCTACTGGATGATCAGGTCTTCTACAAACAACACCGGAAGTGCCGGGATTGATTGGCCGACAACAGGTGTTATGGTCGGTTCAGAGTCGTTTTTGGGGTTGTTGCGCGCTCGAACCGGGCTCAGTTTCGATCTTCCGACCGAAGCGCAATGGGAATACGCTTGCCGGGCTGGGACAAGGGGCGCTCTGCATGACGGCACGGCCAACTTGGTGTCCTCTTCCAGTTACCAGTATGTGGATGCGCTGGCGCGTTGCACGGCGAACCGGATCGGGACTATTTCGTCTGCAGTTGATGTTGAGAACGGCACCGCCAAGGTTGGATCCTATCTGCCGAACGCATGGGGTTTCTACGATATGCTGGGCAATGTTCATGAACTGTGCCTCGACTGGTTTCAGTTGGATCTCGGGACTACGACGGCTATTGATCCTGTAGGCCCTGTCGCGTCCTCCTTTGATCCCGGCCAGACGGGTGGTTATGAATACGGCAGGGTACTGAAGGGCGGCTCTCTCGATGTGCCGGCATGGTCGTTGAGATCAGCGTACAGGCGCGCCTTTCTGGAAGATGACAACGGGAACTACACGGTAGGTTTCCGACTTGCGCTCAACATTGATTAAACGTCACGTTAAAGAGGGGTATCATGAAAAAAAAACATTGTCTTTTATCAGCGCTTGGTGTTGTTATGTTGTGGATCGTGCATGCTTATGCCGTGCCGGTTGTTTCTGATGTGGTTATAACACCTTTAGCAGGCACCCGGCATATCAAGGTGACTTATTCGCTGTCGGAAGCGGCTATTATCACGCTAACGGTGGCAACGAACGGCGTTCCCTTGCAGGAAAGCCTTGTGACAGAGTTGTCGGGTGATGTCAACCGCCTGGTGACTGCAGGATTGGATAAAGAGATGATTTGGAATGTTGAAGCCGACTGGCCGGAGCAGTTGACGGCGGATTTGCAGGCTGGGGTCACTGCATGGGAGGCCGATGATCCGCCCCCTGTCATGGTGGTGAACCTTTCGGAAGGTGCCAGTGCTGCAAACTATCCTGTGAATTACTATACAAGTTTAGCGGCGTTACCGGGCGGCGGTCTGGCGAATTCGATATACAAGACGCACCGGCTGGTGATGAAACGCATAAAGACGCGGGAGGCCGCTCCTGAAAACGGTGCGTTCCTGATGGGATCGCCCACGAGCGAGACCTGGCGCCATGCTGCGAGTGAGGTGCAGCATTCCGTGACGCTGACAAACGATTATTATATCGGGATATTCAGCGTCACGCAGGGGCAGTGGCACAAGATTATCGGCACGCGTCCTGCGTCAGGTTTCCCGCATCCTGATTTCTGGGAGGCGCGTCCGGTTGAGCGTGTTTCGTGGCTGCAGATCCGCATGCATAAGGATTGCGCAAAAAATGATACTGCCACTAATGACGCCTTATATGCTCAGGCCAACTGGCCGACCGGCGGACATTGGGTTGGCCCCTCCTCTTTTCTCGGTTTGTTGCGCAGCAAGACCGGTCTGGACAGCTTTGACCTGCCGACAGAGGCGCAGTGGGAATATGCATGCCGAGCAGGCACGGTTACGGGCCTTAACAACGGACAGAATCTTTCGTCGTCAACAAGCGATCCAATTTTAGACTTGTTGGGACGTTATAAATTCAACGGCGGTCTTCTTACGACGGATGGAGGTTCGTCATGGTCTGTACCTCCGAGGGATGCCACTACAGGCACTAATTTGGCGACCATGACGGTCGGCAGCTATCAGCCGAACGCATGGGGACTATATGATATGCACGGCAACGTGTACGAGTGGTGTCTGGATTGGCGGCAAACGGATCTCGGTTCCGCCGCTGTCACAAACCCGGTCGGGCCTGAGGCGTGTGTTGACATGCATACCACTGGCGGCAAAGAATACCCGGGGCGCGGTCTGCGCGGGGGCTCGTTTGAGTTGCGGGCCAGCGGTTGTCGTTCAGCCTACCGTGCTTCATGGGCGGAATACAAGGCTGACAACTATTCTTTGGGTTTCCGGGTGATTCTAAACATCAAGTGAAAGGGAGTTGCAGGTGAATCTCAATATGCGGTTAGGATTTGCGGCGCTTGTTGTCGCGGTATTTTTTTCGACGGCTGAATCAGCCACACATACAGCGTGGTCCGCAAGCGGTAGCATAGACAGCACGACGTTCTATGAGAGAGTTTCTGAGGATACGACGGAACTGGACTCCAGAACACATACGGTTGAGCGTTCCGCAACGGAGACAACGCTGGACACACACCATGATCCAGGAACGGTGATTATTTTGAAGTGACGACTCAATGACTGTGACGCTCCGACGGAGTGTCTCAATGGAAGGAGGTCTGGGTTGGGGTCGAAGTATGGGATTATCGGGTTCTTGTCTTTCGTGGTTTTGACCTGTAGCGCCGAAGCGCCGCTGAAGTGGGCGCGACCGGACGGATTTGATGAGAACGCGAAACATCTGGGATTGCCGGTGTTGACGGGCGTCACGCATCGTCTGTTGTATGACCCGCTGACCAGCAGAGCTGATGAAACAGAGTGTTATGAGAGTTTGAGGCACGGCACATACAGCCACCATCAGGTTTTTGTGAGATATAAGAACTGGCTGGTCGTGGTTTGGACAAACCACATGCAGGATGAGAACGGCCCGGGGCAGCGCCTGTTGGCCAAGGTCGGGCGAATCGCCGCGGATCAATCGGACGTTGACTGGGGCGGGGATGACACGATATCCGAGTTGTGCCCGCCGGCTCATCCCGTGCGGCGTCGCAGGAGCGTGGACGACACGACTGTGATAGACGGCGTCTTTGCAGGGGGCGGACTGGATGTGCTGGAAGACGGCAGGATGTTTGTCAATATACGGCTGATGGTCTGCGACGGGTGGACTGACGATCTGCAATATCATGTCGGGAGCGGGTTGAACGAGCCGGTGCCGGATGAGCATTATCGGGCAGGAAGAGATTTGGGGCCGGTGCGGGAACGGCGTTTCCGCTGGGACATTTTTTGGAACATAGGGCGTTTTGTCCGACAGGTAGAATTAAACGAGAGGGGAAGGTTTGTCGCTGTCGGCCCCATGTACCGTGTCAGTAAAGAAATCCCGCCTGAACTTAAGGTGACACCGACAATTTGCAAAAAGATATTGCCGTTGAACGAGCCCTATTTAAGTGCTTTGGACTATTCGACAGCGCCGGAAGCTTTCAGATCCGCATTTTCAAAAGGGCGCAGAGTTCCGCCTTGCGGGAGATATCCGCGCTATAAACACGGCACATCTAAATTGGCTGCCAATGGGAAGCACGGTTTAGCGCACAACACCGAGTTTGTGCGCCCTGACGGAAAGTGGGTGGCAGTCAGGGATAATTTACTTGATATTGAAACCTATTACGCGGCGGTTAAAGACAAACCGGAAGATTATTATCCGCCGGCGCATAAGACCGATCTGTTCGGCACCGCGATGCCGGTTGCCGGCGAATTGCCCTGCGGCGCTGTCTGGCTTATCGGCAGCAACGCAAAGCGTACGGAAGCCTATCTGACATTGTCAAAGGACGGCGTCTTTTTTGACAAGACGTGGTCGCTTATTTCGCTTAATCACAAGGCTACGCCGGGAATCTGTAAGGGGGACGGCGGGGCGCAGTATTTTCATGCTGCGACGGTAGGGCCTAATATCTGGGTAGTCTACAGCATCGCCAAGGAACAGGTGGGAATCACGAAGATCCCGGTCGCGTTGTTAACCGGATTGCTCGCTGACTAGAAAAGGATAAATATGCAAAGAGCTACAGTAGCTACGGTGGTGTTGATGTCGGGCGTTTCGGTTTTGGCGGATACGGTGGTCTCGGCGGGTTTTATCTGTGATCCGTTGCCGACGCCGCAATGTCATGCGTCGACCATCGCGGAGACGCCGGAGGGGATGGTGGCCGCGTGGTTCGGTGGCACGCATGAGCGGCACCCAGATGTCGGGATCTGGCTGGCGCGGCAGGAGAACGGAGCGTGGTTGCCCGCGCGGGAGGTGGCAAACGGCGTACAGTCGGACGGTACGCGCCACCCCTGCTGGAATCCGGTGCTGCATGCTGCGAAAGACGGCTCGCTGACCCTCTTCTTTAAGGTCGGGCCGGACTGCACATGGTGGTGGGGCGAGAGCATGGTCTCGCACGATCGTGGGCGCACATGGTCTAAACCGGAGCGCCTGCCGAACGGCATGATCGGACCGATCAAGAATAAGCCGCTGGCACTGCCCGACGGACGTGTGCTGTGCGGAGCCAGCACGGAGTTCGGTCCGTGGCTGGTACATGTCGAGACGTTTGATAAAGCAGGCACATGGTCGCGGACCGGCCATCTGCACGGACGGCACATCAACGCGATCCAGCCGAGTTTTTTGACGCATCCGAATAACGTGCTGCAGATGGTGGGGCGCACTAAAGAGCGGCGGGTCTTCTCGATCTTTTCAAAGGACATGGGACGGACGTGGGGCGAAATGACCTTGCTGGAGGTGCCCAACCCGAACGCGGGGACGGATGCGGCGACGCTCAAGGATGGGCGGCACCTGCTGGTCTGCAATCCGGTGGAGAAGGGGCGTTCGCCGCTGTCGGTCATGTTGTCCGACGATGGCATCAGGTGGCACGAGGCGCTGGTGCTGGAAGATGAATCGGGCATGGAGTTCTCGTATCCGGCGGTGATTCAGGCGGCGGACGGCAGGGTGCATGTCACCTATACTTGGAAGCGACGGAACGTGCGGCACATCGTGCTTGATGCAGGACTGTTGAAGTAGGGCGTGATAAAACGACCTAGCATACTAACTGGGAGTAAGCATGTTACCTAAACCGTTGAGAGGGGTGGTGCCGCCAATGGTAACGCCGCTTTTGGATAACCGCACGCTTGATCTAAAGGGGCTTGAGCGTCTGGTCGAGCATATCTTGGGCGGGAAGGTGCACGGGCTGTTTCTGTTGGGCACAACCGGCGAGGCGCCGAACTTGAGCTACGATCTCCGCCATGAGTTGGTGCGGCGGGTCTGCAAGCAGGTCAATGGCCGTGTGCCGGTCTTGGTCGGCATCACCGACACGGTGTTCACCGAAAGCATGCGCCTGGCAGAGAGCGCGGCCGACGCCGGAGCGGAGGCGCTCGTGGCGGCGCCGCCCTACTATTTTACGCCGGGCCAGCCTGAGCTGGTAGAGTACTACACGCATTTGGCGAACAGTCTGCCGTTACCGCTCTTTCTCTATAACATGCCCTCGCACACCAAAGTTATGATCGATCCTTACACAGTGCGCACCCTTGCCGAAAATGACAATATCGCGGGTCTGAAGGACAGCTCTGCCAACATCGTCTATTTCAATACGGTGCGCCATCTGCTGCGTGACCGCGTTGACTTTTCAGTGTTGATGGGGCCGGAGGAGGCGCTGGGCGAGGTGGTTCTGATGGGCGGACACGGTGGTGTGTGCGGCGGGGCGAATCTTTTTCCCGCGCTCTTTGTTGAGACGTACGACGCGGCGGTCGCGGGCGACACGAATCGCGTACGCGCGTTGCAGGAGCGTATCATGAAGGTCGGCGGTGCGCTGTATGGCGTGGGCCGGCATGTATCAAGTTTCCTGAAGGGCGTGAAATGTTCACTGGACCTGATGGGCATCTGCAATGACTTCATGGCCGAGCCGTTCAGCCGGTTTCGCGAGGAGGAACGCTCGATCATTCGTAGCCGTCTGCTGGCGCTTGGGGCCAACGTCGTGAAGGAGTGACCGCAGGCATCGTTATGAATTTACCGCTTGTTGATCTCTTAGTCTTCGTCGCCTACTTGGTCGGTGTGACCGCGTTTGGCTGCTCGTTCTATTTCAGGCGTGGTACCGCCGACGCGGCGGATACCTTTACCTCGGGCGGCGGGCGGCTGCCGGCCTGGGCGGTGGGCATGTCGATCTTCGCGACGTTTGTCAGCAGCATCAGCTTTCTTGGGTTGCCGGCCAAGGCGTATGTCGGGAACTGGAACGCCTTCGTTTTCAGCCTGTCGATCCCCGTGGCCTCGTGGATGGCGGTGCGGTTTTTCGTGCCGCTTTACCGCAGCCTGAACAGCACCTCGGCCTACAGCTATCTGGAGACGCGCTTCGGGCCTTGGGCGCGCGTCTACGCTTCGCTCTGTTATCTGGTCACGCAGATCGCGCGGATGGGCACGATCCTCTACCTGCTGGCGCTGCCGATGAATGCGCTGCTGGGGTGGTCGGTGCCGATGCTGATTATCGTGACGGGGGTGGGCACGCTGCTCTATTGCGCGATGGGCGGCATCCAAGCCGTCATCTGGACTGACGCCGTGCAGGGTATCGTCCTGATCGGGGGGACGCTGCTCTGTCTGGCGGTGCTGCTCATCACAATGCCGCAGGGTATCGGGCAGGCATGGACGCTCGCGGTGTCAGAGGGCAAGATGAGCTTGGGAAGCTGGTCGTTGACAGACTGGGGCAGCGAGACTTTCTGGGTCTGTCTGATCTACGGAATCTTCATCAACATGCAGAACTACGGCATCGACCAGAACTACATCCAGCGGTATATCACAGCGCGCGACCACCGCGATGCGGTGCGTTCGACGCTCTTCGGCTCCTTGCTTTATGTGCCGGTCTCGTTTCTTTTTTTCCTGATCGGTACCGCGCTGTACGCCTACTACCATGCTCGCCCAGATCTGCTGCCGGCTGAGATCGCGGCGCGCCCCGATCAGATCCTGCCCTTCTTCATTGTCAAGGGGTTGCCGGTCGGCATCACAGGGCTCTTGATCGCCGCGATTTTCGCGGCCGGCATGAGCACGGTCTCCACCAGTCTCAACAGTGGTGCGACGATCATACTTGAGGATTATTACAAGCGGTTCGTGGATCCGCAGGTGCAAGACTCGTGCGCGTTGCGCGTGCTGCAGATAGCAACGGTGGCGCTGGCGGTGCTGGGGGTGGGTTGTGCGCTGGCGATGATGCATGTCAAGAGCGCGCTCGACGCTTGGTGGGCGATGCAATCCATCTTCAGCGGCGGTATGCTTGGCCTGTTTCTGCTGGGGTATTTCTGTCAGAAGGCGCGGAATCCCGAAGCGGCGCTTGGCGTGGTGTTGGGTGTGTTGACGATCGCGTGGGTCAGCGTGTGGCAGAAGCGGTGGCCGTTGCCGGTGGCGATTCATCAGAACCTATCGATCGTGCTGGGCACGACAATGATTTTTGTGACCGGTTTTCTTTGCGCAACCTTGCTGAGACCGGGTGTGGTCAGTCGTTTACGTAGCAAGATGTGAGACTCAACGTTGAAGTTATAGGTAAGCCGGCCGCCCGGGGTTCCCGGCGAAAACGGGGTGGTAACTGGAACGTTAAACTTTAAGACAGGATTACAAGATTAACAGGATTTCTAATCGAAGTTAGAGGTAAAAAGTCTGGCGCCATGGTAAGGACGGCTCGCCGAGCCGTCCGCGGCGGTTTCGGCGAAACCGCCCTACCGGAAGGGAAAAAACTCAAGGAAGAAAACTCCTGGTCTGAGACACCTTCCAAAATCACCCGCGCAGCGGGCCATTCTTAATCATGTCAATCTTGTCAATCATGTCTCTCACCCTTTCCAACTGAACCATGGCTCCTGAATCCTAGGTGCGGTGCAACAAAGTAAAACCACACCCGCCGAGGGGTGGCTGGCTGTTTCCAGGGCGAACGGACATATATACCGACATTGTAACGTCTGGTCGGATTACAGGGTGTCTGACGAAGCGGCTTTTACGGCTTGGAGTCGAATTTATAGATGTGTACGGCGAATGGTTCAAAGGTATCCTCGAAAGCCCCCGCCTCGCAGGCGACGATAAGCACGGCCAGAAGAGGAGCCGCCCATTCTTTCGTTTCAATCATAATCATGCCCTTCTTTACCGTTGTCACCGTCAATCGAGCGGCTTAAGATCCTTGACCGGCGCGGCATCGTCTCATTCCTGCTTTTTTAATTCTGAAAAGATACCGCTTCCTTTGACGGTTCCGGGATATTCGGAGAACGCCTCGCCGTACCGACCGTGCCCAATACCACTGCGTCCGCGAAAATCACCGTTCAGTACAACATCTTTTTGAATGTCTCGATCTCTTCAGAACGCTTTTCGTATTCAGCGGGGGAGAGCTTGTTTTCCTGCAGCGTGCCGCCCTCAAGACGGAAGCCGTTGACGTTGACGACCTCTATGCCATTATTGAGATTGACGTTCACGAGCGAGATGTTCTCGAAGGGCTTCCCTTTCCGTGACCAGATGTACGAGGGAGCGCCCTGCGTGCCGCAGATGTTGGAGAAGTGGAGTTCGCGTATGACCGGATCAGTCGACTTGAGCCGATGGATACGGAGAAAACTCGACCTCGTGTGTGAAACGATGTTGTCAAAGCGGATATTCTCGAAATCACAGCCCTTTGAAGGAAACCAGGTCGATGAGAAGTTGATGCCGCGCACCGAATCGCGGATGACGCAGTTCACAAAGGTACAGTCGTGGATGGAACCGTCGCCGACACCGATGCGGAAAGCCTCCTGCAACGAGGAAAGCGTACAGTTCGCGACCGTCACGAACGCTGTCTCCATCGGCGCGCGCAGGAGACGCTTCCCGGTGGCCCGCAGACAGAGCGAGTCATCGGAGGTTTCGATATCGCAGTCAGAGACCCACACATGCCGGCAACTGTCGATGTTGAGCCCGTCGCCGTTATGCACGCGTGGGTTCTCCCGGGAAGTCCGGATGTGCAGTCCGCGCACCTCGACGAACGTGCAGCCGTGAAACAGCACGCTCCAGTACGGCGCGTTCAGGAGCCTAAGGCCTTCCAGACGCACCTGGGACGACTCGCAGAACCAGAGCATCTGCGCAGGCCGCCAGAGAATCGCGTCCTGCACATTCACTCCGCCGAGGCTGTTTTTGCCGGTACGCTTGCCTATGCGCCCCTTGTCATAGCCGTGCGTCATGAAATGGGTGCCGTTGCCATTGATCGTGCCATAGCCGCGCAGCACCACGTTCGTCTGCTCAAGACACACGAAGAGGTGGCCGCCCTCGTGGTTCTCGGCGACACTGCGGTTGTTCTGCGGACAGAAGTCCCACTTGTTGTAGTCAGCCGGATCCTTGCTGGCCTCAATGAGCGCCCCTATCGTCACGTTGAAATCAACGTTGGACTTGAGATAGAGCGTCCCCGTCACATAGTGCCCTGTCGGCACACGCACCTCGCCGCCGCCCGCCGCCGCGGCGGCGTCGATGGCGGCTTGGATGGCGGCGGTGTCCTTAGTCTTGCCATCCCCTTTCGCGCCGAAATCCACGATGTCGTAAACGCCGCGCTTGCCTGCGGGCGAGAGACACCCTGACAATAACGTGACAAGACTAACAAAAACAAGGATGTTCATTCGCACAGTGGTGTTCCTCTTTTTCAGCGGAGAAGCAGCTACAACCGCGCTACCGATACCCGATAGCAAGACCGCCAGAACCGCCCTTGTCGTTCTGCGCATACCCACCTCCTTTTGTTTGGTTTTACTATGATAGACCGGAGACATACCGGTGTCCATGGTTAAAACTTATTATGCTAGAGGAGCGAAAAGAGTCAACTCTCTACTTTCAACTTTCAACGCAACTGCTTGGCGTCAGCCTGCCTGGGTGTCGCCGCAGGAACGGGCGGCCAGAATTGCGGCCCCGCCGGAATGATTGAGCAGGAACAGCGCCGCTTGACCGGGCCGATTTTGCTGACATCGATGGGCACAAAACCCAGCTCGAACGCCGGGGAGCCGGGGCGCAGCGTGTAGTCGTCCTTGGCCGGATCGGCGAAGAGCGGGTCGGCATACACGGAATGCTTGTCGAACCCGCGCGCCTGCCAGTCGGCGAAGGACTTCCATCCCCCCCACCCCATGCGCGGCTCTGAGGCGCCGACCTGGAAAATCAGATTGCTGTCGACCCAGATGACCTCCGGAGTCATAAGTTTGCCGGTGGCGTACAGAACGGCGTCAGGGATGGTCCAGTAAAAGATGTTGCGCTCCAACACCTGACCGCGCGAGTTGTCGATGTAGTTGGCGAGAAGCCCCTGCATCTGGCGGCTGTCCACGAAAATATTGTTCGTCACGCGGTTGTCCTTGCCGCCCTGCAGCATGATGCCTCCGTGCGAATTCCGATAAGAGATGTTTCCGGTCACCTCGTATCCGCCGGCGAACGAATCCAGATAGATGCCCCACGACATAAAACGGGGCTTGTCACCGACCGTGGAATACCCGATCGTATCGGCGACCAGATTGTTGCGGATAACGCTGCCGGAGCGGAAGTCGCGATCCGCCTGTGTGACCTCGATGGCACCGGTGTCGTACGTTTCCAGATTGGTGTTTTGAATCCGGTTGTATTCCACCACGTTGGTGCTCCCGGGGTTTTTCAGCGAAATGCCGTAGCGCGACATATCATGGATCGCATTGTGAGAGACCGTGTTCCCGGACGACTTAGATCCTTGCAAGACTACGCCGCCGTTGTGTTTATAGCCCTCGCCGCAGTGGTGGATGTGGTTGTCGGTCACCGTGTTGCCGGGACTGTCGAGGATCAGCACACCGCCGCCGCCGCTGTGCGCGATCTCGCACCCCTCGACACGGTTCCCGCAGCCGTCCTTGATGCACACCGCATATTTTCCGGTGTTGCGGAACACGCAGTTCTCCACCGTGCAGCCCTCCGCATTCCCGAGATACACCACCCCGTCACTGCCCATGCCGTACCCGGCGCAACCGTCACCCAATTCCCAATCCGTGCAGCGGAGGGTCAGCCCGGACAGACGCAGGTGCATCACCGGCGTCTTCCCGTCCGTGCCCTGGATGTCAAAGATTCGCTTCACAGTCGGCGCGATCACTTCTGATTTGTCCGTGAAGCCCGGTTTGGGCAGGCAGGTCAGAACACCGGTCTGCCGGTTCAAATACCACTCGCCGGGGCTGTCGAGTTCCTCAAAGACATTTTCCACGTAGTAACGGTCCCCCACCATCAACGATGCCAGACACTCCGGGCCTTGCAGCTTGATTTCATGGGTTTCCGGGTCATAGCTCTGGATTGAAACAATCTCCATAAACGCCCGGCACCAGCCGGACTGGTAAACGTGGAGTTCAACGTCGGGCGCCAGCCAGGCGGGCTTGAAGACATCGGGCGGGCACGAAATGACGGAGGTTGATTTCTTGCCGCTGAAGCCGCTCACCGACAACTGCTTCCCTTGCGACGCCACGAAGTCGGCCGCCTTGACCGGAATGAGATGGCGTCCGGCAGCGACGGTCGGCAGGTTTTCGTCCACGGGTTTCCAGGCCGGGTCGTCGCAGAACGCATAGGCCACCAAGTCCAGCCCTCCGCCTTTCACATTCCGCCAGCGCATGACATGCTCACCGGATGTCAGCCTGACGGTCGCGGCAGGGCTCCATTTGAAGACTCCCCACTTGCCCGTGTCGGGCAGGTTCCGCAACGGGATCGGTGTGCCGTTGTCCACCGTCAGCTCGGTGCGCTCCGACATGCCCGCCGGCATCGAGGGGTTGTCGTTCATCGCCGCGTAAAACATCCAGAAGGTGTAGTCGCCGGCGGCGGGAACCGTCAACTTGTACTCCATCCAGTCGCCGACGTTATGGATGCGGGAAACCGTCTTCAAGTTGTTGCGGTCACTGCCGTAGTACAGGAAGCCCCGCCGGTACGGATCGGCAGGGTCGATGTTCGGGAAGCGCGCCCGGACTTGCCGCTCGTCGTCGATGAACAACGACCGGAACGTCCACGTCCCCGCCTTGACCTCAGGCAGCGCGAGCGACACTTTCCCGTTTCCCGCCGGCTGGAACCCGGTCAATCGCCGGCCGCCGATCAGCTCGGGCACTTCCCCCCGGCATGCGGCATACGTGACCGGGCACGACTCGGCCCCCGAGTCCTCGGGGCCGAACCGAAGCGGTTCGGTGATGTAGTACCGGCCCCCGCGCAACAGGATCGCCACCGGCGCAGAGAGCGCCCCGGACGCTTTCAGCGCACGGACGGCATCGCGCGCGCGGGTCACTGTGGCGAACGGCCCGTCCGTTCCCGCCCGGTTCGGCTCGGGCAAACCGCCGGACCAGTCATCGTTGCCCTTGGTCGAGACATAAAATGTGACGCCGCCCCCGGGCGCATCCGCTTGTGCGCGCCCGCCCTTGTCAGACCGGCACCCCGCGAGCAACAGAAGCCCCGCCATCCCGCAAACCATTTTCCTCTGAAACCGTTTCATTTGACACTCCTTTCTCGTTCGATTACTTAACGGCCACTACCAACGCGGGCGGAGCCCGCAACCCAAGTTAATTAGTGCATTAGTTTGTCTGGGAGCGCGTTACCCCAAAAAAACCTCTGCGTCTCTGCGCCTCTGCGTTAAACAAACAACTTGTTTTTTATCGCGCTTGTCGAACCGTAAGGCACCAACACTGCTTGTGCTCGGCGATATTGAACACATTGACGATGACGCTGAAACCCGCGTCAATCCGTCTTTCCTCGTGTGAACTTGAAGAACAACGCCGTATCCTTGTCGGTCTCGGTGCGCAGGACAATCTCCCCGGCCTTGCGGGAAACGACAGCATAGGGCGCGTCGGATTCGATTCCGGCCTTCTCCACGTCAGGCAAACGCACCGAAAAACGAAACGCCGCGGGATAAACGGTCTTGTCATTATAGATCGGCGATTCGTCCGAAAGGATTACGACCAACTCGCCCTTCTCCGTCCAAGCGGCACTGGCGAGCCCGCGTTCGCTTTTCACCGCCGGCGCGGGCGCGAGATAGGCGACGGCGTCCTTCACCGCAGACTTGAGCGGCTCGCTGAGCGAGTCCTGCCCCCAATGGTAGACGTGGCGGAACGAAACGCGGCGTATGTTCGCCGGCGGCGCGTTGACAAAGGCGGTGCGTCCCGTCCGGGTCTGATTCATAACGACGAGAGGAATGTCGGCAACGCCGTCCTTTTCTGCGGAGGCAAAAAGAAGCGGCCTCGCGCCGTCAAGGACATACAGGGCTTTCGCCTCGCGGTTCTCGAACGTTTCGCTGCCGACGCAGCCGATTTTGCGCGCACCGGAAGGGTCGCGCTTTACGCCGAAGAGGTCCTCGAGCCCGGCGACCTCGCGGGTGGCGATCAGATTCACGCCACGCTCATGCAGCGCACGGATCTTTGCCAGCGTTTCCGGCGGCGTTCCCGCGACAATCGGCGGCAGAATCGCGAACTCGGCATTGTCGGGGGACAAGTCGTCGAGAGAACCGAAATCGCTCACGACCGGTGTCGTGTAGCCGTTCACCACGCACTGCTCGTAGACGTAGGCGAGCCCCTCCTCGGCGGAATTGCAGACGTCCGTCAGTTCCTTGCCGTAGTAGATCGGGTTGCAGTCGACGTCCATGTACTCGCCGTTGCGGGTCATCGCGTTGAAGTCGAAGAGCGCGACCGGTGCCTTGGGCGCGCGGACGGGCACGTTGTCGATCACCCTACCCCAGGCGTACAGGAACTGCTCCATCGCTTCGCGTTCGGGATTGCGCGCGTGAAACCCGTAGTCCGTCCAGAACTTGTAGCGCCCGTTGCGGAACTGCGGCGTACCGTAAACGTACTGGTAGGCAACCTTGCGTTGGTGCGTGTCGGCGAGCACGGTGCGCGAAAGCGGATGCGCCATGTACACCGCGCCGTCCGCGCTGCGCGTCCAGCCGGAATAGTAAATCTCCGGGAATATGCGGCGTCCGTAGCCATAGCTGAAATCATACGTGGCAACGAAAAGCGCCCCGCGGAAGAGCGGATAGTCGCAGGAATGGTGGTATTCCTCGAAAATCCAATACGATCCGTTTTCCCTGACGCGCGGATCCTTTTCAATCGGGTAACCCGAATAGGTGAGCGTGTAGGCGGTCTTGTAATGGGACACGTAGAAAGCGTAAGGCCCGTAGGTGGCGCGGGCGCCCTTCGGGTTAAGCGAGAGGATGTAATCGGTGAACGCCTGGGTGTTGGCCTCGATGCGCGGACGGCAATAGGCCTTGAATTCGTCCCAGCACGTCTCGAAAAGGTCGGTGAACTCCTCGATGGATATGGGCTTGTTGGCGGCCACCAGTTCTTCCAGCCGCGCCAGCGTGAGCTTCCTGAGCGGCGGCTTCCGCTCCGCCACGAAGTCACGCAGAAACTTCAGTTGGTCGTCGATATAATACGACAGGACGCCCAGTTCGTAACGCGACTGGGTGTTACGGCGGTTGTCGTGCCCTCCGAATATGTCGGCATTGCGCACAAGTTCGCGGTTGAACGCTCCGTACATGTCGTAATCATTGGAATTGCGATCCCAATTCCAGCACCACCACTTGCGCCGGTAGACGGGAAGCATCCGCCATATCTCGAGCGCGTTGCCGATCACAGGATAGCGGTTGTCGACCGCATAGCAATGCCCGAAGCCCGCGAACTCCCCCCAGGGATCAAGGACGCTCTGTTCGAGGTACTTGACCTCGTTGGGCATCGAGACGAGCGTCGGCAATTTCGAGGCGAGGGGCGGGCAGGAGCCGTCCGGGTCATCGGGCAGCACCTCGAAGACCGCGTAATCCTCCTTCGGAGTCCCTGCGCCCGCGCGTTGCGTCCAGTTCAATTTGTAAACGCCGCAGGGCAAACGCTGCTCCAGAGTCACCAAGCGCGAAACCTCGCGGATCCCGCCGGCGCGCGCCCGTTCCGTTTTGTCCCCGAGTCTAACGCTTACGTCCGGAATGTCCTTGCCGTAAATGTCGGTGAAGCGCGGTATGACCGAAATCTCCGTTTCCTGCCAAAGCGCGGGGTCGAAACAGGTTTCAATCAAGAAACTGACTTGCTCCGATTCATAGAAATAATGCTCGCGTCGCGCATGGGCCAGCGCCCTGTCGTAGCCCGGGATGTCTGCGGGAATCCTCTTCGTGATCAGCTTGTCGACCGGGCTCTTCGCCACCGTCGCGACATTGCCGCCGAAGAGCGATTCGCCAAGATAGACCTCCCTCCCATGCCAATCCCGGATCTGCTCGTAAGGGCCGTTCGCCGCAAATCGCCAGGGGTTGGCGATCGCGTGTTCGTAGCCTGCGGCGATCAGCGGCTCGCCGGACAAGTCGCCGAAGAAGAACCGGCCTTTGAGCGGCCACGGACAAGGCAGGGCCTTCTTCCGCCCCACCACCTTCGGATCGGAGAACATCCGTTCCCCATTCCACAGGTAGAGCTTCCGCGCGTCCGAAGCGGAACCCTTGAGCCGGAGATAAGGCGATCGGATCTTTTCCCGTACCGAGGACCACTCGCCGCCGCCGGTTTCGAGGCGCTTGCCCCTCGATGCGACGCCTCCGGAAAGCTCGCATTCGATTTCCGTCTCGCCGCTCCGGTAACGATTCACTGAGACGTCATAGAAAAGAGGCTCTTGAAAGCCCTGCACCGCCGGCAGACGGAAACGCATCGAAGTCAGCCGCTGCTTCTGCGGTGTTTCCGGCGAAACGAGCGAAATGCGCGAAATGTAGAACTGCTCGCAACTTCCGGATGTGGCGTCGAAGGCGATCGAACCCGCCGCCGGAGCACCGCTGATGGCGAAGTCCGCGGCGAATCCGCATGTTTCGACACGCGCCGATTCCCCGCGGACTTCAAGGATGATCGTGCAATCCCGCAGCTCGGACATCGCGACGTTTTCACGCGCGCCAAGCTCCCTTCCGTCCGCCGACAGCGAAAGCCGTCCGCCCCTGTCGCGGATCAGCTCGACCGAACGGCACTCGCCTGAGAAACGGTCAAGCCGGTAGAGCACCTTAAAACCCACGACGGTGCGCCTCGGGTCAATCACCGTTTCCAGATCCCAGATGGCCTCAAGCCGGAAATCTGAAAGTGCCGGGACTGCGAGCCGGTGCCGGTTGCCGTGCAGAAGAATCGCGTACCGTCCGTCGATGACCCAGCCGTGCCCGTGCGAATAATGCGAGGTCTTGTCCACCTCGACCCCGTAAGGGCGTCCCGCGCTGTCTGTTACCGAAAAATCCTCTTCGAAAACAAATTCGGCGCAAAGCGTCACGGGCATTGCCAGTGCTAACACAAAAACCGCATGAGGCAAGCCAGTCTTCATTTTTTGTGCTACCGTACTTTTATCAGCGTGCCAGCCTTGTCGTGCAGAACCCTCAGGATGCCCGTGCCCGAGAAGTATGCGTCGTCCTTGTAGGTCGCGGTGCTGCTTGTCGAGCCGTAGGTCCCGGCGCGCTGCATCTTATCACCCAGATAGAGCCAGCCGACCGTTTCGTTCACGCCAGCCAGCAGATTCACCTTGGCTCCGCCGTCCGCGATTCTCAGTGCCGCGCTGTCAGAGACGGCGGCGGAGTTCGCAAGGCTCAGCGTGCCGCCCGCGACCCAGATGTTCGTGCTGTTCTCACCGAGCGATCCGGTGGCGCTTACAGCCAGCGTGCCGTTGCTCACCACAAAGTCCCCGGACGTGGTGCAGGCGCGGGCCAGCGTGAGTGTGCCGCTGCCGCTCTTCACGAGAGTGACCGCGCCGGTGATGCTGGCGTGGAACACGGTCGACTCAGTTTGGTTCACCGTGAGCGTGGCGGGGGTCGGACTGCACAGGGCCATGTTGAGACCAGTGTTTTCTTGCGCCGTTAACTTTCCGACGGTCTGGTTGTGGCCGTTCAGGTCGAGGCCGGTATTGTTGACGGCTTCGAACAGAAGGCTGGAGGAGGGCGGCAGGACGTCGTCCAGATCCGTCCGCACAAAGTTGCTTCTGATGAATAGTATAGACCATGCGTTGTTCGTCACGGCCAAGATGATCGGAGTGGAGGAGTGGAGAAACAACCATTTGCCCGGAATGTTGATCGGCGCGCCGGAAACGCGCAGGCTGCCGCTGCCGCTGCCGCTGAGGCAAATTGAGGAGCTGCCCGTGATCCCGCCGGTGATGTCGAGCGAGCCGGCATAGCAGGTGATGCGGGAGCCTATGGGCGACGTGATGATCTCTCCGGCCCAGACGTTGCCGCCGCCCATAGAGCGCAGCCCTCCACCGAACCCTGTGCTTTTATCGCTGGGCAGGCTCAGCGGCTCTCCGACCGTGATCCCGCCGCTCATCTCGATCCAGGCCCCGTCCTCGATGACGGTCGGGCCGTTGGTGCTGCCGAGCGCGTTGGGATGCGTGACACACAGCGAGCCCTCGTTCACAATCGTCGCGCCGTCGTAGGTGCTGTCGCCCGACAGGGTGAGCTTTCCGGCGCCGGTCTTGGTGAAACCGTATGGATCGGAGCCGTCATCATGGATAGCGTTCGAGACAGCGAGAGTCGTCACGCCCGCCCCGTTGGTGGCGACGTGCCACGTCGAGTTTGCCTTCAGGGTGATTTCTTCGGTGATCGCATAGATCCGCGAGGCGGTGTCGGGGCTGGCCGCCGTGATGCCGCCCGCGCCCAGCGTGAGCGCACCGTCACCGTCCGCGAGCGTGAAGCTGCCCGCGCGGTTGAACGTGATGCCATATAAATTGGCGGCGGTGTTGACGGTCGCCGTGGTGCCGCCCGTGCCGAAGATGGCTCGCAGGGTGCCGTCAAACACCGGCGCCGTGCCGCCCTGCCAGTTGGCCGCGGTGTTCAGGAGGGTGTCTGCCCCTTCGCCGTTCCAAGTGGCTTCCGTCACGGAAACGGGGGGAGCGCTCATAACATAGATCTTTCCATTTCCAGAGAAATGGGTGTCATCCGTGTGCGTCGCGCCGCTGGCGGTTGATCCCCATGTCCCGCTCGCCTGCTGAACGCCGTTTATGAAAAGCTTCCCGACGCTTTCGGTAAGGCCCGCCGCGATTTTCACCTGCCCGTTGGAGATGGAGAGGCTCGCTGTATCCGCAATACCGTACTGTGTCTTCAGCTCCAGCGTCCCGCCCAAAACCGTGACGTTGGTGCTGTTGCCCAGGCCGTTGTCGGCGGCGACCGTGAGCGTGCCGTTGGTCACCGTGATATCGCCCGTTGTCGTGCTCTGGTTGCTTGAGAGCGTCAGCGTCCCGGTTCCCGCCTTCAGCAGGCCGACCGCGCCGGTCAGGCGGGACGAAAGGGTGGCCGCTGTGTTCTGGTTGACCGTCAGCGTGGCGGGCTGGTCACTCGTGACAAGGATTCCAAATCAATTTTTTTCGCACAGAAACCCTCCGGAAAACATAACACCCCCAGCCACTTAGGCTCCCAGCACTCGACTGGCTGAAGATTTT
>Ga0255347_1002441_pt1 | contig 26386 bp, 28 predicted proteins | sample wastewater_treat_2_FD_192479 | JGI IMG/M metagenome (GOLD analysis project Ga0255347, IMG submission 192479) | Wastewater microbial communities from Lulu Island WWTP, Vancouver, Canada - plant24 | ecosystem: Engineered > WWTP > Wastewater > Unclassified | place: Canada: Vancouver, British...
TTCTGCCTTAAATGCTGCCTTTTTCGGGCCATAGAGTTCGTCGCCCAGCAGCGGATGCTTGATATGCGCCATATGGACTCTGATCTGGTGCGTCCTTCCCGTCTCCAAAACCGCTTCGATATATGTGAAATTTCCGAAGCGCTCTAAAACCCGATAATGGGTTTTGGCACTTTTGCCGTTTTTTTGTATGACTGCCATTCGGAGTCTGTTCTTTGGGTCTCTTGCAATCGGGGCGTCAATGACCCCCTCATTCTCTGTAAAGTTATTATATACAATAGCCCTGTACACCCTCGTAACGGAATGCACCGCAAACTGTTCGGCAAGAGACTGATGGGTCCTGTCGTTTTTTGCTATCACCAGAAGCCCGCTGGTATTTTTGTCGATACGATGTACTATCCCCGGACGAATAACCCCGTTGATGGAAGAAAGCCGCCCCCGGCAGTGATACATTACGCCGTTGACAAGGGTCCCCGTCAGGTTTCCTGCCGCCGGATGTACGACCATTCCCTTCGGTTTATCTACTACTAAAAGATCATCGTCTTCATATATGACAGCTATTGGAATATTTTCCGGAGATGCTCCCGAAAGAACGGGTTCCTCAAGGCAAATCTCGACCAAATCTCCTTCCTTGATCCTGCGATTCTTCGAACCGTCAATCATCCCGTTTACGTATACCCTTTTTCTTTCAATAAGCTTTTGGATCCCACTCCTTGTGGCACCCTCGAAAAGCCTGGTTAGTACAACATCTATCCTTTCGTCGGCGTCTTGCTCTTCAATTATGAAAGTCAGCTTTGTCATCCTGCAATTCCAATCTTCTTGTTGTCCTCGGCTCAATATAACAAAGAAAGAGAATCAATAAGCCACACCCGCAGCATACACAGATATCTGCCACATTGAAGACAGGGAACGCCCTGAAATCAAAAAAATCGACTACATAACCCAAACGTATTCGGTCAGCCAGATTCCCGAAGCCTCCGCCCTCTATCAATGACAGGGAAAGGGACAGTATACGGGGATTGTCCCTGATCTTTTTTATAAGGTAGATGAAAATGACTGCAAGCGCAATGAAAGTTACCGTGATCAAAAAAAACTGTTTTCCCTGAAGGATGCTGAACGCCGCCCCAAAATTTCTAACGTACGTTATATGAAAAATGCCGTCGATCACGGGTATGGTTTGATTTACCTCCATCCCGGCCGTTACAAGCTGCTTGGTGATCTGATCCGAAGCAAAAAAGAAAAGGATCGCTAAACAAAAAATCATCTTAACGATCGCTTCCCGCTCTAAAGTTGAAAAGCGTCTTATCTGTAAAGTCCACCCTGTCTTCGTCCTCGTTTTTTACAGAGGGTTTAGCCGCTCGGTCTTCAAGGATACTTTTCAGATCGTCCATTTCCTTATCCGCAAACAGCTCTGAACTCAGGGTGTCAAACTTCTCCAGTTCTGATTCGAGCAGAGTCCTGTATCTGGTACGAAATACGTTGAGGCGGTTCCGAAGGCCGGTGTTCTCATCGTGAAGCCTTTCGGATGATTCCTTAGCCTCTCTGACGATCCGGTCGGCATCAAGCTCCGCATTTTTCAAAAGGATCTCAGCCCGTCTTTCCGCACTGGCTGAAATATCTCCCATAAGTGCTTTTGCCGCCTCCAAAGTCTCCAAAACCATTCCTTCCGTACTTCTGTATCTGGCCAACTCCGCATTGAGGGCCTTTAGCTGTTCTCTTAAATTGTCATTCTCCCCAATAAGCTTTTCAAAGTCCACGGTAACAAGATCCAAGAATGCATCTACCTCATCCTCACGGTAACCTCGAACCCCTTTTGAAAACTCCTGATTTTGTATATCCAGAGGTGTAATCATCGCCGGACTTCCTTTCATGACCATTGGCAACAGCCTTGGCACAGTTTTATATGATCGTCAGCATAAACAGTTTTATCAGCATGCGTTGCAGAAAATAAACCGCAAAAATCGCCAGCATAGGAGAAAAGTCGATACTGCTGTTTCCCATTACTCGCCTTGTCAGGCTCCTGAAAGGCGAGAGAATCGGTTCCGTAAGGCGGACGACTCCTAAGTACAATGAGTATAGCCTGTCACCCGGCCTGATAAACCAGCTCATAATAGCCCTGCCTAATATCAGGTAGATTACTATTTGAAAAAATGTATTGACAGTTTGTATTATCAATATCGTCATAGTCTACCTCCAGGGGTTATTGATGACGGTAGTATGCCCCGGAGCCTGCTGGTCAATATAGGCTGTCACATCTACGTTCTCCGGCGCAAAAATAAAAATATTATTAGCGATTTTCTGTACATTTCCGTTCAGAGCATAGGTTGCCCCGCTTAAAAAATCAAATATTTTTCTCGCGGTATCCGTCTCGATTTTTTCCAGGTTTATGATTACAGGCTTCTTGGCTTTAAGGCTGTCTACCAGCCTGGGGCATTCATCAAACCCGGAAGGTTCAATTACTATCAGCTTAAACTGGTTGGCTCCGGCAACCTTGCCTGTAATAGGCAAAACTCTGGTATCTTTGATATCCTTATTATCCTTTGCTTCGTTACGCTGTGGATATTGAGAGCCTCTTGGGTCTATAGGCTTTCTCTCTGCGGCATTTACAGACACTTCCTCATCTGCCCCGTCATCTTCGACCTCTTCAATACCGATCAATGTCTTTAATTTGCTGAAAAAACCGTCTCCCATTTTATTCCCCCGCTTATTTTAGATTATAGTTCCTGGCTCCGAAAATAGATGTTCCGATCCTCACTGCATTGGCACCCTCTTCTATGGCCACTTCATAGTCGTTGGACATGCCCATGGAAAGGTATCGGAAATCCAGTCCGTCATGCCTGATTTTTTTATACTCGCAGTATAGATCGAAGACCTCTGTGAAGAAGCCCCGTACCGCTTCCGGATCGTCTGCAAAGGGCGCCATGCTCATCAGGCCTCTGATCCGTACATTTGGGCAATTGGCGAGGATTTCCCGTATCATTTGCTCTGATTCTTCTTTTCGTAAGCCGAACTTGCTTTCTTCTTCCGCCGCATTTATCTGGATCAGTATATCCATAACTTTGTTGTGCTGCGCAGCCCTCCTGTCTATCTCCCTGGCCAGTTTCAGGGAGTCAACAGAATGGATCAGTGACACCTTATCAATAATATATTTTACCTTATTTGTCTGCAAATGTCCAATCATATGCCAGCGTACAGGCTTCACCATATCAAATTTGTCTGTTATCTCCTGAACTTTGTTTTCCCCTATGTCCGTGATGCCGGCAGCGATGGCTTCATTGATTTCCTCGGGCGTCCTGGTCTTTGTTACTGCTATCAGCAACACTTCTTCCTGACATTTCCCGCCCCGCTTGATTGCGGCCTCGATGACTTTTTTGATACTGCTGATGTTATCCTTTATTTGGCTCATTTCATTTCCTCTCCGGATGATTCAATATTTCGTCATATGCGCTCACTGTCTTTACCTTAACGGATTTGTCCCCTTCCTTTTCATAGAAGTAAGTGCTTTCGACCAGAGAGTATTCTCCGTCGCTGGTTATCACAGATACCGGGGTGAATACAAACTCGCCGTTAATATCCTTTACATAAACTCCCGGCTTTCCGTCCATGGTAGTTATGCTCTTGTTTGCTATGATCAATCCTTCATAATCTGAGGTTATGATCTCTGCATCGATTTTTCGCAGCCTTGGCATGTCTTCATAATATCTGTTGAATTTCAGCAGAACGAGCCAGGACTCCCCCGAATCGATGATTTCATATGTGGTACCTTTTACCTGCCCCAAGGGTAGATTGAGATAAACTGTTTTACCTTTTTCATATTTTATAACGTTCTCCGGTTCTGCCCAAAGAGCTGCATACCAGATTGAGTTGTCCGTAGTTTTATAAAGAGGTTCCCCTGCAATGGCAGTTTCCCGGCGGGTATTCTTTACCTCTATTTCCAGAGCTTCGATTTTGTCTTTTTTTAACCTGGTCATGTTTTCCGGTGTGAAAACTTCTTCGAGGCCGTCTGTGTAATAGCTTATCACGCTGTTTTCATCTGCGGTATAATTCTCAGAAACAGGAAGGATGTTAACGATCTTAGTCCCTTTTCTGACCAGCTCTCCCTCTTCGATATAGTATTGGATGCTGCCCGAAGATGCTGCCGACACAACAGTTTCCCGGCGGATGAAATAGCAGGTTGCTTTTTCGGTAACCCGCAAGTTTCCATACTCCACCAGCGCAGTCTGCATCATGGCCCCGGTCACCAAGGGGTAGATGTAAATGATGCCGGCGAGTATCAGCACTGCGGCAATGAAAAGGTATAGAAGTATTCTTTTTGCCTTACTCTTTTTTACCGTTGACATGTATCCATTATATTCCCATTACTGCTTCCTTTCAAGACGGCAGATCCCGATCACCCGTTCCAGGACTGCCTTTTCCTGCTTGCTCAGAACTTTCTCCCGGGCAAGATAAGCTTCAAAAAGATCCGGCCGGCGGTGGCAGGTAAGAAGTAATGCCTGTTCGTATTTCCACAGTCGGATCAGATTATGGTCTCCGGATAATAATACTTCAGGCACCGTGAGCTTTCTGAACTCTCTGGGTTTAGTATACTGAGGATATTCCAAAAGGCCCGAGTAAATCGATTCTTCTTTATGCGATTCGCTGCTGCCCAGCACGCCGGGCAGCAACCTCCCTATGGCATCGATCAAGACCATGGCAGCAAGCTCTCCTCCGGTCAGGATATAGTCCCCTATCGAAACTTCTTCTATATTCCAATGATCCAGCACTCTTTGATCTATACCTTCATAATGTCCGCATAGCAAGACAATACGATTTTCCAGCGATAACTCTTCAATCAAAGCCCTGTCAAGAAGTCTCCCTTTTGGCGACATATAGATGATTCTGCCCTCTTTCGCCCCTATCGCTTCAAGAGTGCGGAATACCGGTTCCGCACTCATGACCATCCCCGCACCTCCGCCGAAAGGAGTGTCATCAGTCCGATTATGCTTGTCCATAGTATAATCTCTGATATCGGTAAGACGGATATTGATGATTCCGTTAGCCACGGCCCTCCCGATAATGCTATGATCCGTAACCGCAGAGAACATCTCCGGAAACAAAGTGAGAACGTCGATTATCATAATCCCCGCAACCCATCAATCAGTTTTATTCCAATTATCCCTTTCTCTATATCCACTATTTTAATGAACTCCTCCACTGCCGGTATGGGAAAAGGGTTGCCCCCCTCGAAAGGTTCGATCATATAAATATCCTGGGCGGTGTTTATTATCACTTCGCAGAGCCTGCCCACCTTCCTTCCCTCTTCGTCCACCGCAATCAGTCCGATCAGATCTTTGACATAGTAGGTGCCTTCCGGAAGGGGGGGGACATCTTTTCTATACATAAAAATCTCTTTGCCCATGCAGTTTTCGGCAGCCGACCTGTCATCGATACCTGTTAACTTGAGGATGACCAATCCTTTCATATAACGGACTGCCTTGATAGAAAAAGGGGTGTCATCCATCAGAACATAGCCGATCTCTTCAAACAGCTCTTTAAAATCGGTGAAAGGATATACCCTGAGTTCGCCTTTCAGGCCTACCGCACCGGTTATTTTACCCAGCCTGTTTTTTTCCATATCACTTCGATTGCCCTAAGGTCCTGCATACTGAAAGGGCCGCCCCGGCGGCCCATTTTTATTGTACGATCTCAACAATGATTCTTTTGTCGGATTTTGCGGCAGCCGCCTTCACAACAATCCTTATTGCCTTTGCGATGCGGCCTTGCTTTCCGATGACTTTCCCCATGTCGGAAGGTGCGACGCGAAGCTCGATGACGCTGGCCATCTTCCCTTCTGTCTCTCGAACCTCCACGGCTTCGGGATGATCGACTAATGATTTTGCTATAGCTTCAACTAACTCTACCATTATCATTCACCGCCTTCGCTATTCGGTGGGCTCTGCCGGGTTTTCGATCTCCGTTGTCTTGGTTTGTTCTTTTACCGCCGCTGGCTTTATGACCCCTGTAAGATTGAAAAGCCTTTTGACCGTGTCTGTAGGCTGCGCCCCGTTCCCCAGCCACTTTTCCGCTTTTTCTCTATCGATTTTAATTTCCGACGGTTCTTTTAACGGATTGTAGTATCCGATTTCTTCTATGAATCTTCCGTCTCTCGGTGCGCGGCCGTCTGCTACCACTACTCTGTAAAAGGGTTTTTTATTTGCCCCCATTCTCTTAAGTCTGATTTTTACTGCCATTTTCTTTTCCTCATTTCGTTATTATGTTTTATTAAACAGAGGGACGCAATGATCCGCCCCTTCGATCTAAAAACCTCTGAACATATTACTCTTCTTATGCTTCGGCGCATTACTGAACTGCCTCATCATCTTCTTAGTTTCTTCGTATCTGCGAATAAGCTGATTTATCTGAGACACGGGCATCCCGCAGCCTGCTGAGATACGTTTCCTTCGACTGGCATTCAGTATACCCGGATTCTTGCGCTCCTCTTTTGTCATTGATCGGATAATCGCTTCCATGTGAATCATTTCCCGTTCGCTTTGGTCCATATCCACATCCCGCATTGCCCCATTCTTCATGCCCGGCATCATGGAAAGCATCTTGGCAAGCCCTCCCATGTTCTTTATCTGGCCGAACTGATCCAGATAATCTTCGAGAGTAAACTCGTTTTTCCGCATTTTCCTTTCTAATTCGGCGGCCTTTTCATCGTCATAGCTCTCCTGAGCTTTTTCTATCAGCGAGAGCATATCACCCATGCCGAGTATCCGAGAAGCCATTCGCTCCGGGTGAAATGGTTCCAATGCATCCATTTTCTCTCCGGTACCGATGAATTTGATCGGTTTGCCTGTAACCGATTTGGCAGAAAGGGCTGCACCGCCTCGGCTGTCCCCGTCCAGCTTAGTCATAATGATACCATCGATACCGAGTCTTTCGTTAAAACCGCCGGCGGCATTCACCGCATCCTGACCTGTCAAGGCATCTACAACAAGCAAGATCTCGTGGGGTTTCACCCGTTTTTTTATCCGGGCAAGCTCATCCATAAGATCGTCATCGATATGCAGCCGTCCTGAGGTATCCAGGATCAGAACATTATATCCTTTGTATTCAGCTTCTTTTAACGCCTCTTCCGCAATAACTTCGGGCTGTTTACAGTCCCGCATGGAAAAGACGGGGACATCGACGGACTTTCCTACGATCTCCAACTGATCGACAGCTGCCGGACGATAGACATCACAGGCCGCCAGCATCGGCTTTTTGCCGTTCTTTTTTAGCCATACCGCAAGTTTGCCGCAGGTGGTAGTTTTACCCGTGCCTTGAAGGCCTGCCATTAGAATGACCGTAAAACCTTTAGGAGAGTAGGTGAGCTTGCTGTTTACACCACCCATCAAAGCAGTCAGCTCTTCGTTGACGATTTTGACCACCTGCTGAGCCGGAGTGAGGCTGGCCAGCACCTCCTCTCCCAAAGCCTTTTCCTTGACTGATGCAATGAAATCTTTAACTACTTTAAAGCTGACATCCGCCTCAAGGAGAGCAAGTTTTACTTCCCTCATCGCCTCATCGATATCCGCTTCGGTCAGTATGCCCTTTCCTCTGAGCTTTTTGAACACGCTTTGCAGTTTTTCCGATAACCCTTCAAATGCCATTTGTTTATCCTTTTACTGACTTGTTTGAGCCTTGCATTTTTACACTATTGACACAGTTTAAGCATCAAGTCCTTTATTTCCGTCAGCTTTGAGGCGAGCTCCTTATCACCTGGGCGCATGAGAGCCAGCCGGTCTATTTCCTGATTTATATTTTTTATCGTCTTCTCTTCCGATTCGAACCTGTTTATAAGCCCCAGCTTAGCCTCGTACTCCCTAAGTTTTCTTTCTCCCCGCTTTACCGTCTCGTGGACGCCCTGCCTGCTAAGCCCGTATTCCTCTGAGATTTCCCCAAGACTTAAATTATCCTCATAGTATAGACGAAGGATCTCTCTTTGCTTGGGAGGCAGAAGAACTCCGTAGAAATCATATAGAATAATGATCTCGCATATATCATCAAGCATTACCAGCTCCCCCGCTTCATTAGACAGATACTAAAATAGCACAATCAGAAACGTCTGTCAAGTATTTTTGTTTACACTTATCTTTTCCCATTCGTCTTTTACGAGCGAATAGCATGCAGTATCGCGGATTTCACCGCTATAAATGCGGTTTGCCTTCCGAAGGATCCCCTCAAAATGAAAGCCGCATTTTTCGATAACTCTTTTCGAACGATGATTGGCCGGATAATGGTAAATGGATACTGCCGGAAGCTCCATCGTCAAAAACCCGCAGCGAATCACGGCCTCAGCCGCTTCCGTCATCAGCCCTCGGCCCCAAAACCCCTCGTCCATCGCATAACCTAATTCCATACAGCCTGTGCCCGGACGCTTTGAGTCTTCTTCCAAACCAATCGATCCTATCATTTTACCCGAAGCCTTGTCCACTATCGCCCATATATGATACTTGACCAGAAAAAGGTCTGTGATGATCTCAAGGGATTCATCAATGCTTTCATGAGGCTTCCACCCTGCATGGGGACCTACATTAGGGTTCTTTGCATATTCGTAAAGCTCCGCCGCATCTTCCGGGGTAAACCCTCTTAAGAGCAGCCGCTCTGTTTCTAAAGCTGCTGGTTTTCTGTCTTCCATAATAAAACTCCTGATATTGTAGTGTTTTCCGGCATCTTAATATAATAACGCAAAAGGTTATTGATTTCAATGAAATAGTGTCTATAATTATATAGATACGGCGGAGGCATCAACACGGGTTGCTGCCGTTAAGCCGCTTTTATACCAGTCTTGGGAGGCCTTTTTATGAAAGTCGCTATAGCAGGCGCAGGAAAACTGGGTTTTAATGTAACCGAAGCACTTTTAGGCAGCGGATATGAGGTCATGCTCATCGACAAGGACCCTGCTTTGCTGCAGAAGGTCAGTAACCAGTTCGATCTTTTAACTGTGTCGGGCAACGCAAAGAATGCCGGCTTGCTTAAAGATTTAGCTATAAAAACCTACGACTATCTCGTAGCAGTCACGGACAATGACGAGAAGAATATGGTCATATGTTCAATGGCAAAAAAATTAGGCTGCTCTACAGTTATAGCCAGGGTAAGAGACCCCGAATATGAAAATCAGCTGGATTTTATCAAAGAAGCCCTGGGCATCGATTACATCGTCAACCCGGATCTTTCAATAGCTAAAGAAATTTATAAATACTTGGTTGAAAAATACACCCTCACAAATGGATACTTTTCCGCCGGTATGACTTCTATCCTTGAATTTACTGCGGACCGCCTCCCTATCCTGATAGGGAAAAAAATTGCCGAAGTCGGCAAAATGCTGGATGATATGCTTGTGGTGGCAATATCCCGCAGCGGAAAAATCATCGTTCCGCGAGGAAATACCGATGTCTTGGACGGGGATTATCTTTACGTACTTGGTGCGGACGAAGCTGTGCTTAAGCTTAAGGATATCGTCCATGAAAAAGGGAAGTATACTGATCTTCAAAAGGTTATGATTGCAGGCGGAGGCAAGAGCGGTTATTATTTAGCAAAACTACTGGCTGACTTCAATATTTCAGTTAAGATAATCGAGATCGATAAGGCCCGCTGCCAATATCTCTCCGAACAACTGGACGATGTGCTCGTCCTGAATGGCGACGCAACGGATTTAAGCCTTTTGGAGGATGAAAATATCGATGAGATGGATGCTTTTGTATCAGTGACCGGCTTTGATGAAGAGAACCTTCTGTTGGCACTGATCGCCAGCCAAAAGAATATTGAAGACGTAGTCGCCAAGATAAGCAGAAACAGCTATAGGGAATTAATCGAAAAAATGGGGATAAGCATGGCCTTGAATCCTCTTGATATGACCGCCACGGAGATCCTGCGCTTCATACAGGGATCCAAGCATATCTTGTTCTCGAAAATGATACAAGGCCAGGCTGAGTTTATAGAAATCATTGCCGGTAAAAATGCGAAATTGACCGGTTCTCCCCTGTCGGAGCTGAAAATCCCAGACGGTATAATAATTGCCGCTATTCATAGGAACGGCGAGGCTATTATACCAAAAGGGAGTACGGTCATTGAGGAAGGGGACAAAGTAATTATCTTTTTCCTGCTTTCTCAGTTGCAGAAGCTGGAGAAGTTCTTCCAGACGAAGAAATGGAATTTTATATAATTAGAGAACGGAAGTGCAAAGAAATTGGATTTTCGTCTTATTACCCGCGTTTTATCTATCGTTATACTGATTGAAGCTTTTTCAATGGTGCCTGCGCTGAGCGTGTCTCTGATATATAATGAGCATTCAACAGCCGGGGCATTTCTTTTTTCCATTGTACTTATGCTGTTGCTTAGCATTGCGGGTATCTATTTTGTGAAACCTTTGTCCAAATCCGTCAATATACGGGAGGGGCTGTTGATTGTCGCCTCCAGCTGGATTTTAGCTTCTTTGCTAAGCGTGCTCCCATATATGCTTTCAGGCAGTATCCAAGGTTTTGCAGATGCCTTTTTCGAGAGTTCTTCAGGGTTTACCACAACAGGAGCATCCATTTTATCAAATGTTGAATCCCTCCCCAGAGGCATCCTGTTTTGGAGGTCTTTTACCCATTGGCTTGGCGGCATGGGTATTTTGGTTTTTGCGATCGCACTTTTGCCTTCCCTGGGGATCGGCGCATTGCATATCGCCGAAGCAGAGACTCCCGGCCCGACAACGGACAAGCTTACTCCTAAGCTTACAAGTTCTACGAGGATACTTTACTATATCTATATCGGGATGACTACTGCAGAGGTGATCCTTTTACTTTTAGGGGGCATGAACGTATTTGACGCATTTATACACACGTTCGGTTCCGTCGGCACCGGCGGATTTTCCTCATATAGCGACAGCATTGCACACTTTAACAGCCTGTATATCGAAATAGTCATCACAGTTTTTACTTTGATGGCCGGAATTAATTTTAACCTTTACTATTTTCTTTTTTTCAGAAACTGGCGTGATTTTGTTAAGGATAGGGAATTGCGAGCTTATTTGCTTATTATACTCTTTTCCGCTGTTTTGATCGCTGTTATCCTGTACTATTTTGGAATTGCGGAGCGCTTCGGAACCGCTTTGAGGCTTGCTTTTTTTCAAACCGTTACCATCATCACAACCACCGGTTATTCAACAACGGATTTCAACCTGTGGCCTTCATCGTCGGTTATGATTCTGCTTCTTCTTATGTTTGTCGGCGGTTGTTCATCCTCAACTTCAGGATCGATCAAAGTGATCCGCATCGTTGTGCTTTTTAAACTGATACGCCGCGGGATTTATAAAAGGCTCCATCCGACTGCTGTAGTGCCTGTCAAGCTGAACGGTAAAAATCTCTCATCAGGAGTAGTATCCTCGATCGCCAGCTTCCTGTTTCTGTATATTATTATTTTTATGGTCGGAACGCTGATCGTCTCTATCGAAAATGTTGATCTTATTACTGCTGCGTCTACAGTGGCCGCCTGTCTTGGCAATGTCGGCCCAGGCTTTGGAGAGGTGGGACCTTTGTCTAGCTACAGTCTCTATTCGGACGCAACCACTGTTTTTCTGTCATTATTGATGATTACAGGAAGACTTGAACTCTTTACCATATTACTGTTGTTTATGCCGGGGTTTTGGGATACAAACCGCTAGCAAGGAGATCGGAATGGGATTGAACATCCGTGCAATCGTTAAGACATTAAGCCTTATGCTTATACTGATAGGATTTTCTATGATGCCTTCACTGCTGATCTCAGTTTTTTACGGAGAATACAAAACAGCCGAAGCATTTGCCAAAATCATCTTCCCGGTTTTAGCCACCGGCGCTCTGATAAGCAGTCAAATAAAAATAATTCCGCATCAATTAAAGATGCGGGAGGGTTTTATAATTGTGGCTCTAAGTTGGTTTTTCGCCTCTTTGATCGGTAGTTTACCTTATCTGGTAACAGAAACCGTTGATGGCTTTGTAAACGCATTTTTTGAATCTGTCTCCGGCTTTACGACTACAGGCGCCACCATTATTTCAAATGTTGAAATACTTCCGAAGGGGATCCTGTTCTGGAGGTCCTTTTGCCAATGGCTTGGGGGCATGGGTATTTTGATTTTTGCCATCAGCATATTGCCTGCGCTGGGGATAAGCGGCCAGCGCATTGCACGGGCAGAAACGCCCGGTCCGACTTTAAATAAGCTCAGACCGAGAATGTCCGATTCGGCAAAAATGTTATACTATATTTATGCAGTCTTTACTATATCGGCCATATCTCTCCTGATTTTAGGAGGGATGGATCCTTTTGATGCTTCGATAGCAGCTTTCGGGAGCGTGGCTTCCGGCGGGCTGTCAAATTATAATTCCGGTATACAGCATTTCAACAGTGCTTACATAGAGTTCATCGCATCTTTTTTCACAGTGATAGCCTGTATCAATTTTACCCTTTATTATAGTATTGTACGGGGGCGCTGGAGAGATTTTTTTAAAAATAGCGAGGTTCGCATCTTCCTGCTTATTCTATGCCTTGCAACAGCAATAATAACTGCTGATCTTTGGCTTACCGGGAGCTATAATACTATTTGGGAATCGCTGCGATTCGGTTTTTTTCAATCCTCGGCATTTATAACTACTACGGGTCATTACAGTACGAATTTCAACATCTGGACCTCCTTCAGCAAAATGGTCCTTTTCATACTGATGCTGATAGGAGGATGCTCATCTTCAACGGGAGGCGGCATCAAGGTCATACGTGTAATTATTTTGTTTAAACTGATCAAGAGAAGTTTTCATGTGAAGCTGCATCCTAAAGCGGTCATCCCGATAAAAGTCGACGGAAAGATTATCCCTCCCGATACCATGGCCGGCGTGATGTCATTTTTCTATCTGTATGTTTTTGTTTTTATTGCAAGTACTTTTATTTTATCGTTAGAGAATTTAGACTTATTGACGACTTTCACAACCACTGCAGCAGCCTTAAATAATGTAGGGACCGGTCTTGAACTCATTGGTCCCACGGGTTCATTTGCGCTCTTTTCAGACTTTTCAAAAGTCTATCTCAGTTTTCTGATGCTGATGGGCAGGCTTGAGCTTTTTACCATCATCCTGCTGTTCACTCCTTCTTTTTGGAATCCGGATCGCTGAGAATGAAGTTGATTTCTCTCGCTGCCCGGTTTACTGAATCAACCGCTATAAAAACCGGATCCCCTAAGGCATAGACCTTCCTGCCGTTACTGCCGATAAAGCGATATGCCTCTTCCTCGTATACGTAGTAATCGTCATAGAGAGTGTCGATCCTCACTAATCCCTCAATTGTATTTTCCAGCGCCACAAAGAAACCGAATGATGCCATACCGCTGATGATCCCGGGGGATTTCTCTCCAATACGGCAGCTCATATATTCTGCTTTTTTAAGCTTTTCCGCCTCCCGTTCAAGTTCCTCGGCTCTGCGCTCTGTCAAGGATGACTGATCAGCAGCCTCCATGGCTTTTTGCTTAAGGGTCTTTATCCGCCCTTTGTAAACATCTCCGTCCAAAGTTTCTTTGATTATTCTGTGAATTAACAGGTCCGGGTATCTTCTTATAGGTGCGGTGAAATGGCAGTAGTACTTCATGCCGAGGCCGAAATGGCCAAGGCATTCCACGCTGTAAAAAGCCTTTTTCATGGAACGGAGCATTACTGTGTTTACGATGCGTTCCTTTCCAGTACTTTTGACTTCATTTAACACATCATTCAAGGATTTGGGGTGGATATGCTCAGGATTCCCTTTAAATGCCACTCCGAGATTTTGCAATAAATGCTTGAATTCCTCTATCTTTTCCGGCGAGGGTTTTTCGTGGATGCGGTAAATAAAAGGAACTTCTAAATGAAAGAAATGCGTGGCGACGGTTTCGTTGGCCACTAGCATAAACTCTTCTATGATCCGGTTTGCCGTCCTTCTTTCACTAACTTCAACACTTATAGGTATCCCAGCATCATTTAATGTGATGCTGGCTTCATCGATATCAAAATCCAGGCTCCCCCTTCCCTGGCGGCGGTCTCTCAGTATTTCAGCCAGTTCCTGCATAAGCATAAGCTCGTGATAGATATGACTGTACCGTTTGATCAGAGTTTTGTCTTCTTTTTCCAGCATGTCTGAAACATCGGTATATATCATTCGCTCTTTTGAGCGGATTATGCTTTTGAAAATATCATGAGAGACCACTTCGCCCCTTTCATCTATTTCCATGGAAACAGAAAGGGCAAGTCTGTCATGCCCCGGTGTAAGACTGCATATCCCGTTGGATAATTCCCGGGGAAGCATGGGGATCACCCAATCAATCAAATAGATGCTTGTCCCCCTCTTTAAAGCTTCTTTATCGATGGGAGCCCCTTCTTTAACATAATGGCTCACATCGGCTATATGGACACCCAGAAGGTAGTTCCCGCCGGGCAAACGTTCCACGGAGACAGCATCATCCAAGTCCTTTGCATCTGCTCCGTCTATTGTTATAATGCTCTTTTCTCTCAAATCGATCCGATCATCCAGGTCTCGTCCCTCAACGGTTTCACTGATGGATGAAGCTTCCGCAGATACTTTCCCGGGAAAAGCCTCGCACAGGTTGAAAGATCGTATCAATGCCCTGATATCCCCGCCGGCTTCGCCTTTTCTGCTTACTATCTCCTTTACTCTGGCCTCGGCCGGTCGATCTTTGACCGGCCACTTAATCATATCAGCCACCACCTTGTCTCCGGATCCTGCTCCGCCGAAATCTCTTTTAGCCACCACTATTTCTTCGGTTCCTCTCTCCGGTATAATGCAGCCCCGCCCTGCCCGGATAATAAAGGTGCCTACGACTTCGCTGTTTGCGCGCTCAAGGATTTTCTCGATCCTTCCTTCCATATTGATGCTGCCGTCTCCGCTGCCGGTGACCCGGACCGCTACTCTGTCTTTATCCATTGCCGACTTCATATCAGCAGATGAAATATATATATCTCGCCCCCCGGTTTCTTCTCTGTTGTCAGGGATAACGAAGCCAAAACCTTTGCGATGCTTTGTCAATACACCTTTTAAATATTTTTCTTTTTTCATAATTAACCTCTTTTAAATAATGAATTATCCCCCGGCTCATAGTTTAGCATATCAAATTACCGTTAAACAATCCCCGCTCTTATAAAAAACGTGCTTGCGGGACATAATAGTATCGGTCAGGGAAACCCGCAAATGACACGAGACAGGGAGGTTATTTTATGAAGGTCAGGGAATTGATGTCAACATCCATCATATCGGCGCGTCCGGATATGAGTATTTCGGAAATCGCTAAAAAAATGCGCCAGGCCGATGTGGGTGCGATCCCAGTATGCGATGACAGAGGCCAGGTCCTGGGTATCATTACTGACCGGGATATCGTGATCCGTGCCCTCACAAACGATGAACATCCGGGTACCGCAAAGGAGATCATGACCATGGATCCGGTTTACGCAACTCCGAACATGAACACTCATCAAGCTGCTATTCTTATGGCAAAGCATCAGGTTCGGCGTCTTCCTGTAATAGAAAATGACCGTTTGATCGGACTATTATCTATGGCGGATATCGCAAGAAAGCGGATATATGTGGACGAGGCCGGAGATGCGCTTTCCGCAATCTCAAAACCCGGGACCTTTCATTAACAAAGAAAAGGCGCCTTCTGCGGCGCCTTTTCTTATTGATTCAGGTTGTTATTGTTGTTGAGCCTGTTGTTGGTGGTATTATTGTTCCAGCCATTGTCGGCTCCGTTCCGGTCGATGCCGGTTCCGTTAATCCCATTTCCGTTGTTTCTGACACCGTTGTTGTTATCCAATACCCCGTTGTTTGGATTTGTGTTCGGGACTCCGTCGTAATTTGCACAGCTCGCAAACACTAACAGACCTAAAATCAACAGAAAAGCAAGATAAAATCTTTTACGAGTCATTCTTTCATCTCCTTCCTTTTCATGAGTTAGTATTTGCATTCTGAAACTTTTTACACGTAAAAAAATTACGCAAAAAAAAGGAAACTTCATTCGCTTATTTCTTCTAAGGATTTCCCCATAGTTTCTTTACCTAAGACTGCAACGACAATAGCTACAGTGGCGAAAACCGCTGTAAGCATAGCGAATACATAAACATAGCCCGCATCGGTACCATAAAAATTATAGATCACCGGTACGATAAACGGGGCGGTAAATGCTCCCAGCCGGCCGAAAGCAGCCGCCCATCCGGTCCCGCTGCCCCTGGCCACAGTGGGATATATCTCCGGAGTATAGGCATAGACGCATCCCCAGGCTCCCAGGCTGAAGAAATAGAGCAAACAGCCGTAAATCAAAACCTCGCCGGCACTTGCGGCATGGCCGAAAAGCCAGGCTGCCAATGCCGTCCCGGCAAAATACGCAGACAGCACCTTTTTCCTGCCGATACGCTCCACAAGCCATGCGGCGCTGAAATATCCGGGTAATTGAGCAAGACACATTATCAGAGTAAATTCAAAACTCTTAACAAGGGCAAAACCTTTCCCAACTAATAAAGAAGGCGTCCATAAAACAAATCCGTAATATCCGAAATTGACTCCGAACCAGATGACCCACAAGACCACGGTACTCCTGATATATTTCTTCGACCACAAATCGAAAAATGAAACCTTGCTTTTCTTTATCCCGCTCCCGCCGGCCTCTCCCGTTTGATCTTCGAATGAAATGCCTGCTTCGCTCTCCATCCTCCTGACTAAAGCATCCGCCTCTTCCTTTCGTCCCGCAGCCTCAAGATAGCGAGGCGATTCCGGGATCAGCTTTCTCAGTAAAGCTGCAAGCAATGCCGGGACTGCCCCGATAAAAAAAGCTGCTCTCCAACCGTAAACTGGTATCATTAAATAGGCCACAAGGGCTGCCGCTATCCACCCCCATGCCCAGAAACTCTCCAGCAAAATCACATTGCGGCCTCGAATTTTTGTGGGTGAAAATTCGCTGATATAGGTAGAAGCCGCAGGCAGTTCCCCACCCAGGCCGAAGCCTGTTATAAACCGTAAAACCAACAGCATCGGGTAGTTTGCCGAAAAGCCCGATAACCCGCTGCCCAAACCAAAGATCACCAAAGTCCACATGATCACCGCCCTGCGTCCGAGCCTGTCCGCAGTCATTCCTGACAAAGCTGCTCCAAGAGCCATGCCCAGCATCCCTGCGCTGCCCAACAAACCCAGCTGACCTGTTGAAAGAGCCCATTCTTTTCCTATAGCTGCCATAACTCCCGATACCATGCCTTGATCCATAGCCTCAAACATCCAACCCAAACCGGTTATAAACAGAATCTTCTTCAACATCGGTGTTGAAGGAAGCCGGTCGATGCGTTGCGAGATAGTTAACATAATTTCCCCTTTCTGATCACTTGCTTAAATAGCCTTTCTTTTCTAATTGATTTTCAATGAAATCAAGTATTTCCTCCGAATCACCCAATACCGTATGATAGTGATAATCGTTTGTAAGATGCTTTAGAGGAGAGATCCTGCCCGCCTTCATCTGTTCGCTGAAGATATCCACGTCCTTTCTGGAAGAAAGCAGAAGATCGGCTTTGAGCCGGCCATAAATTTCATGGTTTACAAATACGTCAATGACTTTGCCTCCCGCATCTACGATGATATAGAGTTCATCCCTGATTTCTTCATCATTATGGCGTACCTTAAATATCCTGCTTTTCATGTCCGCATCCTGCAGAATATAACCTCTGTATGTAGACAGTATTTTATACCCCTCGGCTTTCAGCAATGTTATATCAGAAACGATAATCTGGCGGCTGACCTGAAAACGGGAAGCCAGCGCAGCTCCGGACAAGGGTTCTTTACTGTCGTTAAGAATCTCGATTATACTCTTTCGCCTCTGCTCGCCCTTCATACATTCCTCCTTTCTTACTTAACCTTCATCTGTACTCAATTTTTTGTAGTATAGCACATGTGTTTACACCTGACAAGACAGTCTTGGATATTTTTCAAAACGCATAAAAAAAGCAGAGTTTTCTCTGCTTTTTTATCCGAAGTTCTTTTCTGTTTAGAGCAGCCCGCCTATGGATACAAACACAGGTGCAAATACTAAGGCTACTATCGTCATAAGTTTTATCAGTATATTGATTGAGGGTCCGGATGTATCCTTGAATGGATCTCCCACAGTATCTCCGACAACTGCTGCTTTGTGGGCCTCACTGCCTTTTCCCCCATAATGTCCCTCTTCGATATATTTCTTGGCATTGTCCCAGGCGCCTCCGGCATTGGCCATCATTATGGCCAAAAGCACTCCCGAAGCCAAAGCCCCCGCAAGCATGCCGCCAAGAGCATTGGTCCCCATTACAATACCTACCGCCAAAGGAGCTATTATTGCCAGCAGGCCCGGTGCCAGCATTTCTCTAAGCGCAGCTTTAGTGCTTATATCAACACATCTTTCATAATCAGGCTTTGACGTGCCTGCCATTATTCCTTTGTCCTCCCTGAATTGGCGCCTTACTTCTTCAATCATTTGATTTGCAGCTTTCCCTACGGATTGCATAGTTAGGGCGGAGAAAAGGAAAGGAAGCATGGCTCCGATGAAGAGACCCGCAATGACCATAGGATCCAGCAGGCTTATGTCAGAAAGACCCGCGACCTGCGAATAGGAGGCAAAAAGGGCCAGTGCGGTAAGAGCCGCCGATCCGATGGCAAACCCCTTTCCTATAGCCGCAGTAGTATTTCCAACAGCATCAAGCTTGTCCGTTATCTTCCTGACCTCACGGGGCAGTTCGGACATTTCAGCGATACCCCCGGCATTATCCGACACCGGTCCGTAAGCATCCACTGCCACAACCATTCCGGTGGTAGAAAGCATCCCTACGGCGGCAAGAGCTATCCCGTAAAGCCCGGCAAAAGCATTTGCTACAAGGATTCCGACAGCGATGCAGATAATAGGCCATACGGTGGAGAGCATCCCTACCGCATAACCGCTTATGATCGTGGTGGCGGAACCTGTCTGGCTTTGCTCGGCGATCTTCTTGACATGCATGAAATCACCTGAGGTGTATATTTCGGTGATCTTACCGATAGCTATTCCCACCACTAATCCAGATACGATAGCCACAGCACAATTAATACTGCCGAACATGACCTTGCTCATAATGAAGGAGGCGACTATGACAATAGCGCTGCTGATATAAGTCCCGGCATTCAAGGCCGCAGCGGGGTTTCCGCCCTCTTTTCCTCTTACCATGAGGACCCCCAGAATAGAGGCGAGTATGCCTATGGCCGAAAGCAGCAGAGGAAATACGGATCCGACAAAGGGGTCCAGCACAAAAGTCCCTCCGATTTTCGGAACGACCTCAGGTATTATTACTGCCAGAGTAATAGCCGAAATGATGGAGCCTACATAGGATTCAAAAAGGTCGGAGCCCATGCCTGCAACATCTCCCACGTTGTCTCCCACATTGTCGGCAATAACGGCTGGATTTCTCGGATCGTCTTCCGGTATCCCAGCTTCGACTTTGCCCACAAGGTCAGCCCCAACGTCGGCTGCTTTAGTGTATATACCACCGCCGACACGCCCGAACAAGGCCATAGAAGAAGCGCCGAGGCCAAAACCGGTGATGAAGTCAGCCGAATCTGCACCCATTGCCACAAATATTACCCCCAGCCCCAGAGCCCCAAGTCCCACAACACATAGCCCCATGACGGCGCCGCTTCGAAATGCGATTTTAAGAGCCTTGGGCATGCTGCCCGTTGTAGCGGCATTAGCAGTGCGAACATTGCCTTTTGTTGCAACTGTCATCCCAAAGTATCCGGCAAGAACTGAAAACACTGCCCCGAAGATGTAAAGGCCGGCTGTCAGCCAGTTGATAAATACTCCAAGTACTATAAATACTACTATGATAACAACAGCCATATACTTATACTCTCTTTTCAGAAAGGCCATTGCCCCGATTCGAATGTAGCCTGAGATCTCTTTCATCCTTTCGGTTCCTTCATCTAATTTGCTTATCCATGAAGAAAGAGCATAGGCTACGATAAGCGCAGCTATTGCACAGATCGGTGTAAGCACCGCAAGTATGTCCATCCGGAAAAAACCCTCCTTTTTACACAATACAAGAGGTGCTTCTGCACCTCCGGCACACTAATTCGTTATTGACGATTTCTGTCATTCTATCGCTACTAAAATCAAAGAACATAAAATGAAGCAGATAGCACCGACAACACTGATTTTGCTCAATATCGCTTCATAGCCCCTGCCTTTTTTCTTCCCGAAAAGCTGCTCTGCACCTCCGCCAATGGATCCGGCAAGTCCGGCACTTTTTCCCGATTGAAGCAAGATGCTCGCTATGAGCACCAGGCTGGCAATTGCAAGTATGATCATTAATGCGATTCTCAATTTTACACCCCCCTATTTTTGCAACCAATACAGGCTAACATAATATTTGACGGAAATCAAGAAACTTTATAAAAAATCCTTGTTTCCGCCTTCCTCTATTTCAAATTATACAAGGCCTTGTCGCCGGGGTATTTCGCCACGGCTCCCAGCTCTTCTTCGATTCTGAGAAGCTGATTATACTTCGCCACCCGGTCTGTTCTGGAAGGAGCTCCTGTCTTGATCTGACCGGCATTGACGGCAACGACGATGTCCGCGATGGTGACATCTTCACTTTCCCCGGATCTATGGGAAACCACGGCGGTAAAACCTGCTCTTTCTGCCATTTCGATGGCATCCAGCGTCTCTGTCAAGGTCCCTATCTGGTTGACTTTTATAAGGATGGAATTTGCCGCTCCCTTACTGATACCTCTTTGCAGCCTTTCCGTATTAGTCACAAACAAGTCGTCTCCTATCAGCTGAAGCTTTTTACCAAGCTTTTCGGTCATGAATTTCCAGCCTTCCCAATCATCCTCCGCAAGGCCGTCTTCAATGGAAATCAGCGGATATTTTGACACGAGCATTTCATAGTACTGCACCATTTGTTCAGATGTCTTCTTTACGCCCTCCCCGGCAAGATGATAAAGCCCCGTATTCTTATCGTACATTTCCGTCGCAGCAACATCCAAAGCGAGTTTTACATCGATGCCGGGGGTATAGCCGGCTTTTTCTATCGCATCGACGATAATGCCCATCGCCTCTTCATTGGATGAAAGATCAGGGGCAAACCCCCCTTCGTCCCCTACGGCCGTATTAAGATTCTTAGCTTTTAATACTGCCTTAAGACTATGGAATACTTCGGCACCCATCCTTAGAGCATCGTGAAAGTTCTTAGCACCGAAAGGCATGATCATGAATTCCTGTATGTCTACATTGTTGTCGGCATGCTTCCCTCCGTTTAATATATTCATCATCGGGACCGGCAGGACTTTGGCATTGATGCCGCCTATATACTGATAAAGCGGCAATCCGGCACTTTGAGCTCCGGCATGGGCTGCAGCCAGAGAAACCGCAAGAATAGCATTTGCGCCAAGCTTGCTTTTGTTTTCAGTCCCATCCAAATCAATCATGAGTTTATCCAGACCTGCCTGATCGTAAACATCCCATCCGATTAGTTCCGGAGCGATAATTTCATTTACATAGTCTACCGCCTTTTCCACTCCTTTGCCCAAATACCTGTCCTTATCGCCGTCCCTGAGCTCAACTGCCTCGTAGGCTCCGGTAGAAGCCCCCGAAGGTACGATCGCTCTTCCTCTGGAACCGTCATCTAAAAATACTTCCGCTTCTACGGTAGGATTGCCTCTCGAATCCAGAACCTCCCTTGCCACTATATCTTCAATGTAGCTCATCTTGATTCTTCCTTTCCGACTCAAATCAACTAAAAATTAACTATTTCGAGAAAATCCTTCGGGACCAGGCTTGCGCCGCCAACCAAGGCCCCATCGATCTCATACATATTTAAAAGTTCCGCTGCGTTTCCCGGCTTTACGCTGCCGCCGTATTGGATCACGACCTTTTCTGCCACATCTTCATCGTAACACTCGGTAATGATGCTTCTGATATAACCGCACATTTCATCTGCCTGCTCAGGGGTGGCAGTACGCCCTGTCCCTATGGCCCATACCGGCTCATAAGCAACGGTGAGCTTTTCTGCCAGATTAGCATCAAGTCCGCTAAGCGCTTGTTTCATCTGGTTCAAAACCACTGAAAAAGCTTTGCCTTCGTCTCTTTCCCGCAGCACTTCCCCAACGCATAAAATGGGAAGTATGTCGTGTTTAAACGCAGTATGCAGTTTCTTATTTACCGTCTCATCGGTTTCGCCAAAATATAGCCGCCTTTCGGAGTGGCCGATAATGCAGTAGTCCGCTCCCAGTTCTTTCAGCATATCTGCCGATATTTCCCCTGTAAAAGCCCCCTCATCTGCAAAATGCATATTCTGGGCGCCGACTTTTGTCCCGGTACCTTGAAACTCTTTTGCCAAAACCCCTATCTGTGTAAAGGGTGCGCAGATCGCCACCTTTACATCCGAAGGCGTATAGCATTTTTTGAATTCCTGAGCGAATTCCCTTGCCTCTTTTATAGTTTTATACATTTTCCAGTTTCCTGCTATAAATGGCATCCTCATTACCTTTCCTCCCGCTATCTATCCATAAGGGCTGCAACACCGGGCAGTACCTTACCTTCCAAAAACTCCATCGAGGCGCCGCCACCGGTGGATATATGGGTCATCTTCCCCGCAAATCCGAATTGCCTGACTGCAGCAGCCGAATCCCCCCCGCCTATAACAGTGGTGCCTTCATTTTCTGCCAACTTTTCAGCTATGGCTTTTGTCCCCTTCGCAAATTCGGGCATCTCAAATACCCCCATCGGACCGTTCCATACTATCGTAGCAGCATTTTCGATCTCTTTTCCGAACAGCTCGACGGTTTTTATTCCGATATCCATACCCATATAATCCGGCGGTATGCTGTCAATGGCGCAGCAGATCTTCTCCGCATCGTTGCTGAATTCTTTGGCGGCCCAAACGTCAACCGGAAGCAGAAGACGGATCCCGCGCACCTTGGCTTTTGAAAGCATGGATAAGGCCATATTGGTCATGTCCTCTTCTAAAAGGGATCTCCCTATCTCATATCCCTGAGCTTTTAAAAAAGTATAGGCCATGCCCCCGCCGATAATGAGAGCATCTACCTTATTCAACAAGTTCTCTATAACAGGGATCTTGTCACCTACTTTTGCTCCGCCCATAATGGCAAGGAAAGGTCTTTTCGGATTTTCAACGGTATTCCCAAGAAACTCCAGCTCTTTTTCCATCAGAAATCCGGAGACGCCGGGCAAATATTCTGCTATACCGGCGGTAGAGCAATGCGCCCTGTGGGCAGAGCCGAAAGCATCATTCACAAAAATATCGGCAAGACCGGCCAGTTCCCGAGAGAATGAAGGCTCATTTTTTGTTTCCTCCCAACGGAAGCGGACATTCTCGAGGAGCATTATCTGTCCGGGTCCAAGATGAGCCGCAACTCTTTTAGCCTCATCATCAACTACGAAAGGTGAACTGTAAAACATAAAATCAGATCCGAAGACGCCTGATAGCATCTGTGCAACGGGCAGGAGGCTATATTTCATATCCGCTTCACCTTTTGGGCGTCCCAGATGAGATAAAAGCAGGATATGTGCGCCTTTATCAACTAAATATTGTATTGTAGGCAGGGAGGCTGTGATGCGGCTGTCATCCGTTATATTCCCCTTTTCGTCCAGAGGGACATTGAAATCGCAGCGTACGATGACTCGCTTTCCGCTGACATTTACATCTTTGATAGTTTTTTTCATCATTATTCCCCGTTTACAGGCCCTTGCTTATTATCATATTGAGCAGATCTATGATGCGGTTTGAATAACCCCACTCGTTATCGTACCATGAAAGTACTTTTAGCATTCTGCTTTCCGACATCATCGTAGAAAGAGCATCGACTACGGATGACCTCGGATCCTGCTTGAAATCTATGGATACCAGGGGCTCATCACAATAGCCCAGTATATTTTTCATTTTGCCTTCCGCCGCTTCTTTCAAGGCTTTGTTGACCGTTTCTTTGTCGGTTTCCCCTTTCAGTTCAAAAACAACGTCAACCAGAGATACTGCAGGGGTTGGAATCCTTATAGACATGCCGTTCAGCTTGCCTTTAAGCTGCGGCAGCACTAATGCTACTGCCTTTGCGGCACCTGTCGTCGTCGGGATCATAGATACGGCGGCGGCTCTCGCCCTTCTCAAATCCTTGTGCGGAAGATCCAGTATCCTCTGATCGTTGGTATAGGAGTGGATCGTCGTCATCAAGCCCCTTTCGATGCCAAACTCCTCATCGATGACTTTTGCGATAGGTGCAAGGCAGTTTGTGGTGCAGGATGCATTCGATATCACTTGATGGATTGCAGGATCATATTTGTCATCGTTGACCCCCATTACTACGGTAATGTCTTCATCCGTTGCCGGGGCGGATATTATGACCTTTTTGGCTCCCGCCTTAATATGTTTTTCTGCATCAGCCTTCTTTGTAAAAAGACCTGTAGACTCTAAAATGATGTCTGCGCCAAGCTCCTTCCAAGGCAGCTCTTCAGGATTCCTTACAGCGAGGATCTTGATTTCCCGCCCATTTACAATAATAGCGTCTTCCCTTGCCTCCACCTCCGCTTCAAATTTGGTGAAACAGCTGTCGTATTTCAATAGATGCGCCAATGTCTTCGAATCAGTGACATCATTTATTGCTATGATCTCAAATAAATCGTCGTTTTCTGCAGCAACCTTAAATGCGTTTCGTCCGATCCTTCCAAACCCATTGATTCCAACCTTTGTCTTCATTTGTCTTCCTCCGTTTGTTTATTTCACTATTCTTTGGGCTTCGCCCATATATGCTAAAAACGTTTTCGCTTAGCAGATGACGGAAGGTTCATCTCGTCTCTGTATTTTGCTATTGTCCTTCTTGATATCTCAATGCCGCACTCAGCCATTGATTCTGCTATGGCCTGGTCTGACAGAGGGGCTTTCGGATCCTCGCTGTCCACCATTTCTCTGATTATGGTCTTTATACTTTCCGATGCGATTCCGGAACCGTCGTTTCCGGTCACACCGCTTGTAAAGAAATATCTGATTTCGAAGAGGCCGCGGGGCGTCTGCATGTATTTGCCGTTTATAGACCTGCTGACTGTAGACTCATGAACACCCACTTCGTCTGCGATCTGCTTCAAGGTTAGAGTTTTCAAATGCTTTGATCCATATTCCATAAAATCCTGCTGATAGCTTACCACCGCATTCACAACATTATAAATCGTCTGGCGCCTCTGTTCGATGCTGCGGATCAGCCATAGGGCCGAATTCAGCCTTCCGGTGAGAAATCTGGCAATTTGGGACTCCTTGTCCGCCTCAATAAGCATTTTTTGATAATAAGGGCTGACGTTCAAACGGGGTGCCGTGCTGTCGTTTACAAGTACGATATATTCATCGCCGACCTTTTCGACAGTGACGTCGGGTATTATATAACGGTTATCCCCCGCACTTCCGAATTGCCGTCCCGGCTTGGGTTCCAATGACCTGATTTCGTCCCGGATATTTTGCACCTCTTTTATAGAGATCCCCAGAGCTTTAGAAATATGCGAAAGCCTGTTATCTGCAATGTCTTCCAGATGGTTTTCTACAATTTTTCGGGCTTCCGGCTTGTCCTTCCCTCGATGGCGAAGCTGGATCAAAAGGCATTCTTTTAGATCCCTTGCACCTACTCCGACGGGTTCAAACCCCTGGACCACAGCCAATGCCTCAAGCACCTTCTCCTCTCTGGCACGAAATACCTGGCAAACCTCCTGCACCGTAGAAGTTAGGTATCCGTTTTCATCCAGCGCCTCGATGAGATACCTGGCAATCATTTTGCAGGCAGGTTTCATCGGAACGAAATCCAGCTGCATCATTAAATGATCCGTCAAGCTGATCTCTGAAGAAACAAAATGCTCATAGGAAAAATCACTCTGCTCTCCGTCACTTATACCCTGCCTGTAACTGATATCGTCGTATCCATGTTCCCTGAAATGTTCGGCCCAGTCAAATTCCCGATCCTCGTCGCTGTTCTGTGCCTCGGCAGTTTTTTTTTCGCCTTCCTCGTTTTCGTTCATATCGCTGCTGTCATTGCCGGCTTTTTCAGCTCTCTCCAATACAGGATTTGCCAGAATCTGTTCCTGCACATAGTTCTCCAACTCTTGGGTATTGAATTGCAAAAGTTGAATAGCCTGTATCAATTCCGGTGTCATAACAAGCTTCTGAGTCTGTTCTATTGTCAGTTCATAACCCAGTTTCATAGCAGCCTTTGCTCCTTAATATAATAAGTCAACTCCAATGCGTAAAGAACGTGAGCAACGTATCAATGTTAGTATATCACAATCCGAGGTGCCGGAAAACTGAAATTTAATACTTGGCCATTTCAATAACAAAGCATCCTATTT
>Ga0255347_1002444_pt1 | contig 26370 bp, 46 predicted proteins | sample wastewater_treat_2_FD_192479 | JGI IMG/M metagenome (GOLD analysis project Ga0255347, IMG submission 192479) | Wastewater microbial communities from Lulu Island WWTP, Vancouver, Canada - plant24 | ecosystem: Engineered > WWTP > Wastewater > Unclassified | place: Canada: Vancouver, British...
AGCATACAATACAGCTCAGTGGGACAGGTAACAGCTATAACCTGATTGCTATGAATAACTGTATGGGCAAAGCTGTTACAAACGGGGGCGGTACAGGCAACACGCTTGTTAACAATAAGTTCGATGCAACATAAGGAGGGGCGGATATTGGTAAGATAGCAACTTCCACTGATGGTACTACATGGACAGAAGTGATATTTGGGAAGAGCAGGAAGAATTGAGATCTGAGATTATCAGTGTGATGGAGAAGGCTAATGAGAGTGGGTGGACTTTCGAATTATTAAAACAAACTAGAGCATTGGAATGTAGAATCGATCTTTTTGAAGCTAAGATAGAAAAGTATTAATATCTTTAAGACCCTGTAAAGTTTTCAAAGGGTCTTATTTTTTCGCTATATTTACAAGCCCTATAATAGAATATTAAAGGAGGATTAAGAAATGATAAAATTTATGATGGGAATCTATATATTTGGAATATTTTGTCGATCACAAGCAATGTACAATATTTTTAAACGTTATAAAGTAACAAGGAATAACAAATATATTGTAATTAGCTGGGTAATATCGATAATAATATGGCCATTATATTGGTTGCGGGATTTTATAAATTATTATTTAGATTGGGATCCTGAGGATTTTAAGAAATAGAGCTTAGGCTCTTTTCTTTATCAAGTAAAACATACCCTATAATGAGATTAAATATAGGAGGAACGATATGATAAGAAAAGAAGATCAACAGAATTTAATAAGCTATTTAGAAGGAATGAGAGGTGAAGACACATCTATTGAAAATGCAGCTATAAGTATGGTAGTAGCATTAATACAATTGGGTTTGTTGGACTATGTATGTTCCGGAGGATCGGCTGAGGAGTTTTCTGGAATCGCAATCTATCAAGTCAGCGAATATATTGATAAATTAATGAAAGATGAAAGATTAAATGAACTTATGGATGAGGCGATATATAACGCCCTCACAGAGGAAGATTAGTCTTTCTCTTTTTCACTTTAAACATATCCTATAATAGAACATATAAGGAGGAATTATATTTATGAAATGGCAATTATTTATTGGATGTTTTGCGATAGCGATGGCGTCATTTATGGCAGGTTTTAAGGTGGCAATTATGTTATCAAAGAAAGCCGTGAAGGATGCACAATTCAAGGCAAAACTGAGAAAGATAAAGTACGATGATGAAATACAATATAGTAGAACTTCTTGGTTTTAGAAGGGGCTTAGGCTCTTTTCTTTTATATTTCTCTAAACTCGCATGGTACTTTAGTATTAAAAGAAAAATATCGTTCGTTAAAACGCATTTAAATGCCTCACTTTTCGCAGTGTTTACATATCATATAATGAAATAGTATAAAAGAGAGGAGAAAATTATGAGAAGGTATGGATTGAAAAATTTCCTATTCGACATATTACTAACTCTATTAACAGGAGGTTTTTGGTTGATATGGATATTTGTAAGAGAAATGCGAGGGAGAAATTAATCTCTCTTTCTTTTAAACTTTAATCGCATTAAAAACATACCCTATAATGAAAGGTAATTAGAGGTATAAATCTAATTATTTATATTTTAAAATAAAAACTATAAGGAGGAATTATGTTAAAAATTAAAAAGGTTTGGGAGGAATATAAAGTTCCTATAATTATTGTTGGGGGTATATGTGCTACGGTTGTTGGGTATAAAACATACGGGAAACTTAATAAGACAATATTAACCGACAAAGGCGTTGAGTTTAAGGATGCGCTTGTGACTATATTAGATGGACGAAAGATATTCTTTGTGAGGTAAAGGAGACATTCATAATGGGGGATAAAAGAACTGAGATGAATGAACTTAAACTATGTAAAAAAGATAGTATTAAAATAGCCTCACAACTTTGTTACTCTAATAAAGTTATATTTCGAATACACAATGCCAAAACGACCGAAGAGGTTTATAGAATTATGCTGATGGCTAGAAGAGGAGAAATTTAATATGAATAAAATAGAAGCAGTTGTAAAAAATCTCGGGGGTGTAATTTCTAGAAACAGTCCGCATATTTTAACGGGGTTGGGATGTGCGGGCCTTGTGTCCACCGCTATTCTCACTGGGAGAGCAACGCCTATAGCGATTGGGCTGATTGAAGATGAACGACAATATCGTAAGAAGAAAAACTTTGTTGACGTTACCACTATGGATAAAGTTAAGTTAACTTGGAAATGTTATATTCCAGCAGGTATTGTTGGTTTAACATCTATAGGGTGTATCATAGGTGCGAATACTATTAACACAAAACGTAACACAGCACTTGCGGCACTTTATACCATAAGTGAGACAGCTTTCAGAGACTATAAAACACAAGTAGTTAAGCAACTTGGAAAGGCTAAGGATACGGTAATTAAGGATGAAGTCGCTAAGGATTATCTTGCTAAGAATCCTATAGATGATAGTAAAATTATATTTACAGGAAATGGCGATGTTCTATGTTTTGATAAGTTGTCAGGACGCCCCTTTATGTCAAGCCATGAGAAAATTCGCCAGGCGGTCAATGACCTAAATTATGAATTAATGAGCGAAAGATGGCTAGATCTCAATGAGTATTATTTAGCAATAAAGCTAGATCCAATTCCACTTGGAAGCAAGGCTGGTTTTGATATTGATTTAGGAAAAATAGAACCAATATATAGTTCTCAACTTGATGAAAATGGTAGGCCATGTTTAGTTATTGACTTGGATATTTACCCAAAGTATCCAAAATATACTAAATATTTCTAAATAGTATTTTTAATATAATTAGAAACATGGACAAAATGCAGAAATTTATGAAAAAACATTTCCAGATCCTTATTCGATCGCCAGAGTCGCTAAGATAACTTGGCCTATAATAGAATGATATTAAAAGGAGGAAAGTTATGAGAACAAAACGAAAAGGTAGAAAAGCACAGATCAAAGCGGAGCGAGATGCAATTTTCTTAAAGATGTGCAAAAAGGATATTACCAAAGAAGAATGGGATACATTAAATAAGCAGTATCAGACTTATAATGAAATGTTGAAACCAACATGGAGGATAAGTCCGGATGTGCTATTCAGTGGTTTGATTAGTCTAGGTAGTATAATATTGGTACTAAATTATGAAAAATTGGATATTGTGAGGTCTAAAGCATTTAGCTTGATACCAAAAAGGAGAGTTTAACAACTCTTCTCCTTTTATATCCTGGAGGAGAATTATGAAAACGAAAATAGCAGATAAAATCATTAATATATTGATACAAAGAGGTTTGAATGGCGATGTCAAAAACCTTAAGACAACTATAGAGATTCCAAGAGAACCATCTGAATATCAAACAATTATGTCGGGAGATGGTAAGGCGATCGACTTAATTAAACCCGACATTGATCTAGATCCGATTAAGATAACAATCACTGTAGAAGCTCTACAAATAAAAGTAGAAAAGGAATGATATCATGAATGCGCAACAAGATAAATCATCGTACATATGGATGGAGACACTATTAAGAATTATATTTTGGATACTACTTGTATTTAACACTGTGATATTAGTCAAAGGTCTAAATCCCGAACCACAAACCGTCACAGTTATATACCCCGATCCAATTATTATTCGAATTGAATACGTTCCAAAAGAACCTGAAAAAGAATCCACACTTGAGGAGATGCCGAAGATAGAACCTAGATATGGTTTCACAGATGATGAAGTATATTTAATGGCGGTATTGTTGTCAGGTTCTAAGTACGTTGATGGCGATGGTGAATACGATATTGATTTTTATAATCAGGATAATTACGAACAGATAGCTTTAGTCCTAAATGTCGTAATGAATAGGGTTAATTCTGATAAATTTCCAGATACAGTCGAAGAGGTTATATGGGCCCCTGGGCAATTCTCGCCAATGAAAAAGTGGGTAAACGGTTTACCAGAAGTTAGTGATATTTCACTTAAAATAGTAAAAGAGTGGTGTCATTCTTATGACATGTATGAACCTGAAAGTCAAACCATACCTGAGAATCATTTATATTTTTCAGGTAATGGCGTGATTAATATTAGTAGATAAAAGGAGAAAGAAGATGCAAGTATTATTATTTATCGCCCACCACTGGCATGATATTTTAGTGGTAATTTTGTTAATTGCGAGTATCATAACGGGAATCTCGAAATGGACGGCCAAATACGGTCCGATATTTGAGAAGATGTCATTAGGTGAAAAGATGGCCTATATAACCAGATTATTGACCAATCTCGTACCAATAGCACTCGTTCTAGTCACAGAGGCGGAGATACAGTTTGGTAGTGGAACAGGAACTTTAAAAAGAAGTTATGTGATTGATGAATTATACAAAAGGATCCCCGATGAATATAAGAAGTACATCACTGAGGATAATTTAGATTCAATCATCAATAAGGCATTAGAAGAGGCGGAAAGGTTGTGGGCTAATAACCCAAGGATTAATATGATGGTCACAGACCATACTCAAAGATAACATGGCCTATAATGAAGTTATATTTTAAAAAGGAGGAGTAACATGAATAACTTTGAATTGATAAGAAATGCGTTGGGATTTGTAGTATCGCTTGGTGTCGGGGAAATTGTAAATGATGCACTAAAGGCTATTAAACCTAATCAGGTGCCGAGTACTTTAAAGAAAGTATCGACAAGGATAGGTGGGTTTGCTATAGGGTATTACTTCAGTGGAAAGATTGGCGATTATATCGATGACCAAATCGTTGAATTTGCAGAGGAAAGAAAGAAACTCAAAGAAGTAACTGAGAAAAAAGGAGATGAGGCTATTTAAGGCCTTTTTTCTTTAATTTTTAAGAAATCCTAGAAAATCGACGTCATAGAATGCGTTTTAAAGAAAGATATTTAGGACTTAATATTAAATATCGAGAAAGGGGTGAAAATGCGTTAAAATGGATTCTATGGTCTCTACGTCAATTTCACCTATTTTTGAAGGTTTTTAGGCCATATTTTGACTCTATTACATAAAAACATACCCTTTTTGGAGGTATTTATGAAAATAGTAGTGGATGGTAATTATTATGTAGTGAGTATTGAGTATGATGAAAAAACGACAGACAGTAATCAGATAACTATTGACATAAAGAATGAGGTAAGTTTAACAAAAGATGAATAGGGGCTTAGGCTCTTATCTTTATATTTAAAAATACATATTTCAAAGGAGAAGAAGATGAAAAAGAAAGAAGTATTACCAGAAATTAAGAGGTATGCCAAAGTTATACTGGCAGCGCCTGAATGGGTCAAAAGAGTTGAAATACATACTTTTGACACTAGGGAGGAAGCTGAAGCTAAATCCGAAAGGTTGAAATCATGGCCGTATAAAGTAATCGTTAGAGCTAGGAACAAAAAGGGTCAATTTGCGAAAGGATTCGCTTTAATCTGTTGCAAATAAAACACACCCTATAATGAAGGAGTATGTTAAATGCATGGAGTAATGGTAACTCGCCGAGTACCACTCGTGGACATCGACTTAGGAAGATATAAGCGAGTGGCGAATCGGAGACGTGGTTCGAAGCCACTAGCCATACTCTTTCATTTATATTTTTTATGCAATAATAACGGACCCTATAATGAAATAAACATTATGGAGGATGAAAATGGCAATTTGTGAAATACTTTTAGCAATTGGTATGGTGATGTGGATTGTAATGATGCTTATAGTAGCATTATGGTCTTGGACACAATACAAAGTTGTGAAGAAAAGAACTGAGATGGCCAATGAAATGATACATAATGAAATGGACAAATATAGATAGAGCTTAGGCTCTTATCTTTTATATTTAAAAGGAGGTTAGAAATGGATAGAAATTTTGTTGAGTCGATGGTAAAACATCCAATCGCATCTATATTTATAATTGGAGCTATTGGTATGGAGATTACAAGAATTATATGTGCTCTTAAAGGTGTACAAATCCCGCCAAAATTTGATTGACACCAATTTTATATTTTATGAGAAAGGAGAGACGCTATGCAATTGACACCAATGCTAGGTGAGAACTTTGCTAATTATCCGGACACTGTCCTGGAAGGCAAACTCTGGCGCATGTCAGAAAAGATTGATGGGGTACGACGACTGTTTCATAAGGCGCCAGACGGTTCTATAACGGCATGGAGTCGTACAAATATTGAGGATAAATGGCTTATACACATATTCGAGTATCTTGAGGCTCCTTGGATGCCCTCGGATAGGGTTTACGACTGCGAGTTGGTTGACAGAGATTTATATTTTAAGCAGGTGCCTTCATTTGTTCTGAGACAGACTAGTAATGCGAAAGCAAGTCAACAGTATCCAGATAACAAACAAGACCTCATGGCTATCTGCTTTGATATGTTTAAACCCGGAGGGGATCTTAGACTGGCAAGAGAACGGGATGCAGAGTTATATTCAACTTTTAATGGTGGTAGTAACAAAGACCCTATGATAAGAGTTCCGATATTTGGGAATATACAGGGAGCAGATATAGAAACCTTAAAGAAAACAATGGATGAGGTTGTTAAAAGAAAAGGCGAAGGTTTGATGTTATTGGATATGGATTCTATTTATACTCCAGGGCGTAGTAAATCTCTATTAAAAGTTAAAAAAGTTAAAGAGTTCGTAGGTCGGGTTATTGACGTTGAAATGGCTAGACCTGGGACAAAGATCGAAGGCATGGTTGCTGCATTGATTTGTGAAGTACCTGGGTGCACAGTTCCAGTGAGGGTTGGAAGTGGGCTTAATAATGCCGAGCGTACAGATATGGCGATTAATTCGCCAATAGGCAAGGATATTGAGATTGAGGCTTTTTCATATTCGAAGAATAGAAATGGTGGAGTATCACTGAATTTACCGATATTTAAAAGGTTCGTAGGAGGAAACTAAATGGGTCAAAAAGAATCAAAACTTACCAGGAATAGACTGGATAACTTAGCACCTAATAACTCTGACAAGGCTACAAGGAATGGAGAAAAGGATGAAAGTAGACAGAAGTTAAAGCCAATTGTAAAAGGTAAGGTTATTAGAAAAAAGAAAGGTGCTTTTGATAAATTTAAAGAGGCCTTCTTAGGCGAGAGTGAAAACCTGGGCGATTATATTTTATATGATGTATTGGTGCCGGCCTTCCGTGACACAATGAGTGACATGGGTTTTGGTGTAATTGAAAAGTTATTCGGTAATGGTAGATCTAGATATGGTGGATATTACAATAATTATATTATTAGAGATAGAGGAAGGTCTTATATCTCTTATAATAGTTTGTCAAGCAGTAATAGACGCTATGATCGGGACGAACGTCGAGAGGTGGATAGGTGGTCAAGGGCTCGACATGAATTTGATAGAATTATATTTACAAATAAAGGTGAGGCGGAGGATGTTTTGGCCCATCTCGTGGATATGACTATCGAATACGGCGAGGCGACTGTGAGATCATTTTATGAATTGTCAAACATAGAATCAGATTACACTGATGATAATTATGGCTGGACAAATCTAAGGGATGCATATGTGGATAGAACAAGGGATGGATATATTATTGTTTTCCCGCCAACAAGACCGTTATAGGAGGATTTTATGTCGATAGCGAGAGATTCGGCGTTAGTGCGTAAAGAAAAGTTAATAGAACAAGTAAAAATGCTCGGTCAAGAAGTTATTGACCGGGCGGAAGATATCGTAGGAGAAAATGATTTTAGATATTCCCTCGATGTAAGACTTATATTTTCATACGAAGAACCACCTAAGATAGAATGTACGAGTACTTATATAAGTAAGAAATATTGAGTCGTTGACTTCTGAAATAATAGGAAATAAGGAGTGATATTATGAGTGATATGCAAAGTTGGGCAGAAAGAGAAGTTGAAATTGCTTGTAAGCGTGAGCGAGGTAATTCGGATAACGGAGAGTGGGATTATGGTTGTGCATGTTATGAAAGTGCATTGAAAGCCTATAAGAGCCTGATTGGCGATGGACATAGTGGTTGTAGTATTGGTATAACTAAACAAATTTTAAATCGACTCATAGATGGGAAGCCTTTGACACCAATTGAAGACTCACCCGATATTTGGAATGAAGTCTCAAGGGGTATGTATCAATGTAAAAGGATGAGCTCCTTATTTAAATATGTCGATGACGAGGGTACGACCAGGTATAGGGACGTTAACTCGGTTATTAAGGTTGATATTTCCAGTGGACACACATATCACAACGGATTGGTGCAACGCATTATCGACGAACTTTATCCAATATCTATGCCATACGTACCAGAAGAACCCTTTAAAATATATTGTACGGATTTCCTAACCGATCCTAAAAATGGGGATTATGATACGATGGGGGTGCTTTATGGAATAAAACCAAATGGTGAAAGGTTCGAGATTAATAAATTTTTTAAAGAAAGCGACGACAATTGGATTGAAATCGATAATGTTGAATACTTCTCACGTCAGTTATTGTTAAATAAGGAGTGATATTATGAGTTATTATCATACTTGCCCTGACTGTAAAGCGAATCTTGACCCAGGAGAACGATGTGATTGTAAGAAAGTAAAACAAGCTAGTTGTGATCGTTTAATAATTAGTTTCGACGATGCTCAAAACGACGATGAAGCAAGGGAAATATATTCAAAGTTAGTAACACAAGCCCCAGAGGGAAAGTAAAATTATTATAAATAGGAGGAGTTAAAAAAATGACAAATAAACCTATGATGGTACGCGCAATAGAAGGCCGACCAATATCACTCGAAGATCTAAGTGTACAAAATGAACAGAGTCTATTGAATAGGGTTGGTAGAATCTATAATAAGCAACAGGAACTTCGCTTAAAACTATTGATTATTAATAATGTTATCATGAATGGCGGGGTTGATCAACCGGTCGAGCCAAAAGCTTCTTGCGTAATAGAGTATCTACAGGAAATAGAGAACATACTTGATGATACAATGTGTCTTGCGGAACATATTCTATCAATTACTAAATAATGCAGACATATCATCCCCTATAATGAAATGATATTTTAGGAGGTAGATTTATGAACAATCGACAAATTCAAACTAGTCGAGAAATAAGATTATGGATTACCGGGATAGTTGGACCAGTTGTAATTGGGACTGCGACAATACTCGCAAGTGATCCAGAACTTTTAGGACAGGTTAAAAGGTTTGTAGGAACGAAGTATAAACAAATGAAAGCTAAAATACAAGGTAGGAAGGAGACTTTATAGTCTCTTTTCTTTTATATTTAAAGCGAATAGTATGTCGAATTATATTCTGGATGATAAAGAGTTAGCTTTTATACCAATTGCATTCAAGGAAATGGTTAAAGAGGAGGTAAGAATGGCCGAATTAAAAGATAGTGGCGAAAGAAAGATATTTGAAACAGGTGCAGCTCGTGAAATTTTTGAGGGAAAGGGTCGTTGCGACCTATTACCATTAGATACAATCGTTTATATTTTAGAACCTGGGTCTATAGAAACGAGAAGAATTTTGATATCCATTGACGAGTTCTTGAAAACAGGTGCGGTTGAAAGGTTGAGAGAGGCTATATATGCGTTTTGCGATCAGAGAGACTGGAGTCCCACAACAATGCTTATAGAACTATCCATTCACTATGAAGATGGAGCTAGAAAGTACGCAGATAATAACTGGAAGAAAGGATTGCCTGTTCATTGTTTCATAGATAGTGGACTTCGTCATTATTTTAAATGGTTGAGAGGTGACGAGGATGAACCTCACGATAGGGCATTCGTTTGGAACCTGGTTGGTGCGATATGGACGATGGAAAACAAGCCTGAGTTTAATGATATTTTGGGTTATTAAAGGATTTTATATGTTTAGTTTAAAGAGAATTCGCAATAAAATCTTCCTATATAATAGAACTTAATAGGAGGTTTGAACAATGAAAAAGCTTGAATTTGGATTATTTGCGTTATGCGTATTAATAGGAGGACAGATTGGTTCCATGTTTGGAATCGCTGTAGCTATTTGTGCGTTTATGACGCTAAGTGGTGCGATTGAAGAAGTTTCAAAGAGAAAATCTAAAAAAGATAAGATCAATAAAGAGGAGGCGAAATGATGCTTGAATTGATTATTGGATTGGCGATAATTTACTTAGTATTAAAAGAGGTAAAGAAGGACCAATAAAGTAATTGAGAAGGGCGAACATAGCCCCTTCTTTTATCGCAATAAAATCTTCCTATATAATAGATAAAGAATCGAAGGAGGAAATAGTAATGAAAAATATACTAAAATTTAAAAACGATAATGTTAAAAAATCTAAGGAGGATGTTGAAATGAAAACACCAAAGCATTTGAAGAAAATATTGATCGGCGTTGGAGCTGGATTAGGCTTATTAGTAGGAGGCGCTGCCTTGTTAGCTAAGAAAGGTAAAACAGAAAACGACAAAGATGATATTTACGATGATGAATGTGATGTTGAAGTTGAAGACGAAACAATAGTTGATTTAACAGAATCGGACGAAGTTTAGAATATAATGTACTAAACTATTTGATGCATTATCGAAGGTGGACTTATTGGAAACAATGAGTCTTTCCTTTTTATATTTAAAAAACAAAATAACGGAGGAATAATAATGAAATTTAAAACGTTTGTAAGTTCAACAAAATTTGTATTAAAGAAATATTCACCAGAGATCCTTTTAGGATTAGGTTTGACAGGCGTTGGTGTAAGTACCTTTTTAGCTTGTAAGGCAACATTAAAATGTGAAGAAGTGATAGACGAACATATGGAAAAAATGGCTCTAGTGGAAGAAGCCCTTGAAATCGGAGAAGTTGGCGATGTAGAATACACAATGGAAATTGCGAAAAAAGACCGCTTCATCATAAAGTCGGAAACAGTTATCGAATTTGTTAAATTGTACGGACCATCGGCAACATTAATGTGTGCTTCAGTTGGATGTATTCTTGGTGCACATCATATTATGTCTAAGCGAAACGTTGCTTTAATGGCTGCTTATAAGGTTGTTGAAGAAGCATTCACAACATATCGCGGTAGAGTTGTTAAGGAGCTAGGTGAAGGTAAAGATTCTCATTTCATGTATGGCACAGAGACCATAGAAGAAACCGAAACAATAGTTGATGAAAATGGGAAAAAGAAAAAGGTTACTAATCAAAAAGAGGAACTTATTCCTGGTGTAAAGATGAGTGGATTCGCAAGGTTGTTCGAAGAAGAAAAGCCTGATCAAACTGGATCTTGGTATGGAAGCACTCAGTGGAGCCCAATTCATGAATACAACTTGTCGTTCTTGAATGCTAAGGAAAGAGACTTCAATGATAAATTAATCGTTAAGGGTTTCGTAACGATTAATGAAGTATATGAGGAACTTGGATTCCCTCCAACCGAAGCTGGTATGATATGTGGATGGAGATATAAATCCGAAAGAGGAGATGGTTATATTTCATTCAGACCTAGAGGAATCGATGGAAACTGGGCAATGGGAGTTGATGGCGATGCCATAGTAATGGATTTCAACATCGATGGAGTAATATTTGATGAAAATGTTGCGAGGAGGGAGCTTAACTAATGACTAAATATGAACTAATTGCTAAGTGTGCAAAATATACAGCTATCGTTGCGTCTGTGTTTCTAGCTGGGCATTTTGGTTTTAATATATATTTTGATCCGAAGGATAACAATAAAGGCCTTTAATTAGGCCTTCTATATTTTTTAAAGGAGGTACTAATGGAAATAGTAGGTCGGATACACTTTGATGGTTATAGTTTTAATGTATATAATTCTCTAGATGAGCCACATTTTCTAGCGGACGATATTATTAAGGCACTAGGCTTAAAAGATAAAGTTACATTATTGGGAATGGTTGAAAGTGATGAATATACGCATCGTATGTCACACTTTAATCTTGATAATTCACCAGGTCCATTAATAGATGCAATTTTTATCACTGAGTTAGGTTTATATAATATTTTAAGTCAAACAGATCAAGAAATAGGACGTAAATGGAGAAGAATTATTCATTCCAACCTCGTTATGATGCGTAGGAATAATAAGTTGACAATTGATGGTCAGTTTGAAGAGTGGGACGCAATATTGGATGATTTATATATTGATCCTGAAACAGGGATACTTATGCAATCGGTAACTGTTAGAGGTGGAGATGTTGAACAAATTCCTTATAAAGAAGAATTAAACTAAAATAAATATAAGGGGGACGTTATATGAAAAAAAGTTTCTTCCACAATAAACCAAAGAAAAAAAGTATTACTTTTCAACAGCTTCTAAAAGCTAAACAAGAAGGATACACAAAAGGAGTCACGGGTACGGTTGAAAATTATTCCGCAGTGGTTCTATTATGCTTAAAAGATAAATTTAATTTTACAAGTGAGCAATTGCAAGATGTTGCATGGTACATAAATGATACATTCGATAGTGTCGAAAAGGGATACTTATCATTAGAAGATATCATACAGACATTAAAAGAAGAAAATGGGTTGGATGTGCGATTCACAAACAGATAAGGGTGTGATATTTGAAAAGGAAAGGTTAGGATGAAGAGAAACAATAATTTTAGACCACCAGAAAGTTTAGTTGAAGGAACAGAGGAAACTTTAGTATTGGTGGATTATAGCAATTTATTATACAGAGCATGGTTCGTATCTTCGAAGAGGGCTTGGGTTGCATATTGTAAGTTCTTCGATATGTTACGTCTCTGTGTAAAGCGTAGCAAACAAAAAGGCGTTCCTCTCAAAGTGATATTTGCTGGCGAGAGTAAAACAAAACTGAAACGCTGTGATATTTTCGAAGGCTATAAAGGAAATAGAAAGCCTATAAACGATGATAAATTCCAGAAATTTAGAAGTGGATTGGAAGATATTATAAGATTCTTAGGCTGGGAGGTTGTTAGTGTCGAAGGTGCTGAAGCAGATGATGTTATTGCTAGTATCGTAAATGAGAAATGTCATAGATGTTTATGTACAACTCCTTGTGAGAATTGTGACTGTCATTTAAAGTATAAGACGGACGTCGTGATATTTTCCGGAGATAGGGACCTACAACAATGTCTTGCTTGGGACAGGGTTTTGATTTACAGGGCTCCTGGTCTCTTCCTGGACCGTAATGCCTTTGAGCTTGAATGTGGTATTCCAGCGGCAAAATATAGCGTCTACAAAGCTTTGATAGGTGACAAGTCAGATAATATTAAAGGTGTTGAAGGTTTCGGACCGGTTCATGCTCGAAAGGCTATTAATGCTGGTTGTGTTGGTGAAGATATTTGGGAAACTGGCGGTAAAGAAGCAGCTGAAGATTTTAAATTGGCTCTAAGTTTGGTAAATCTTAATACTAAATTAGAGGTACCTTTGGATGGTTTATATTTGGGACCGCCTCTTATAAAGGGAAAAGAAGATGAGTTTGCCAAGAAGTTCGATAAAGGAAGAAAAGTCCTTTTAGAGGTTCAAAGGTTGGCGGAGGAATTCTAAATGTTAGATTCATATGGTAATGAGGCCTATACCTTTTCTTATCTGCCATCAATTAATCGTTTCGTAGATGTTCAGGGGTGTATCATACATGATTTGAGTCGAATGTTCCATACTTGGGAACTTGACCAATGGAAGAAAACAAAAGATTATGGTTTAATACGAGGTAAGGATGACCAATTATATGATTTTTACTATTTGGACGAAGAAGCCGAAGAGGATATTCTCGATTTTATTAGTTATAATGAATCATTCGGGGTACAGATGGATAGGTTATATTATTAATCGGAGGTGGAAATGAGTACGTTAATATCAAATAGCAAGTGTAAAGAATGTAATAATTATATTATGTGGGGAGAATTTGCATATGATCAAACAATGTGTTGGGATTGTTTTGAGTCAAGAGTTGAAAGAATCGCAAAAAATGCACAAACACCAGAGGATGCAGAAATAGTGAGGCATCTTCTAGCAATTACAAAAGAGATATTTAGGAGGAATAAATAATGATACCAAAAGTACCAAATTATGTAAAGTATAATGATAAAGTAATAACAATTTGTGGGTCTATGAAATTTTACGAAAAAATGAAAGAAAAAGAGCTCGATTTAATAGCTCAAGGATATACTGTATTAATGCCTGTGATGACCGATGCCGAAGTGACAGATCAAACTTTAAAGCGTTTCAAAAATACTCATCTGAAGAAAATTGGCATGTCTAATTGTATATTTGTTGTTAATCAGGATGGATATATTGGAAAAGACACCGCTGAGGAGATAGAGTTCGCATCACATATTGGGATAAGGATATATTTTATGGAAAGCAATAGGAATGAGTTGGAATAACCCACCAGAAGGAGGTTTTGGACTTTGGTATGATCCAAAGGTTAATAGGTTCTTCGATGACGATGGTAATGTACAACATAATTTATATGAGTTCTTCGACCTCTGGAAACTCGATGAGTGGAAAAAGACAAAGAGGTATGGAACGATTACAGATAGGGATGGTATGGTTTGGGATTTATATTATCCTGACACGCATCCGGAAGAGGTTTGCGACCATAATTGTAACCTGTGTGGGTCAAAGTGTGAAATTTATCAATTCTTAAGAGAATGGGAGCAAGAACAAAATTATATTCAAATTAGAAAGGAAGTATTCGGATGAGTTTAAAAAATATATTACTAGGTCTTGGTATATTTGGTAGCGGCGTAGCTGTAGGTTATATTTTCGCTAAGAAGAAATTGCAACAACAATATCAAGATGAAATAGCAGAGGTTAAAGATTTTTACTATGAAAAATTAAAAGAATCTGGAGTTATGAGTAAGGACTTTGAGCCTGATCATACTGAATATGAAGGGGTGTCGGAGGAAGAAGTTCGGGAAGCCTTTGAAAGGGTTACAAGACAAGGTTTCAATAGTTCCTACTTTGACGATGATAAGATTACCCCAATTAGCAAGGTTGAAAGGTCTAAAGGACGCCCTATATTTAATTATAACAAACCGCCGCTCGAAGAAATATTATCGGAATTAAAAGAAGAGGGTGATATTGAATATGACGACGAGTTACCTGACGAAGACTACGAAGCTGAAATTGAGGCACGGGCTGAAGAGTTTGCTAGGCGGAGATATGAAAATCAATTATCGGGAGAGCCTTATTGTATAGACTACGACGAGTGGGAAGACCTACCTGAAGAGTATGATAAACAATGTCTGTTCTACTATTCTGAAGATAGGGTGTTATGTGAGGACGACGATTCGATTGTCGAAGAGGAAGAAGAGTTAGTTGGATTTGATTACGAAGATGTTTTATCCATGCAGACCACAGCCTGGGTGCGTAATGACACGCTCATGATAGGTTATGAGATTTGTCGTATTGATGATTCCTATAATAGAAGTGTAGCTAACGCCATTGAAACACCTAAAGAGCGTGAGTATAGACTATTGGCTAGACGGAAACATTTGATGGATAATAGGTAACGCAAAGATATCAAGCCCTATAATAGAAATATAATATTTTAAATTATAGGAGGAGAACAAATGAAAACAATAATTTTAGCAGGTTATCTGGCAGGAATAGTATATCAATTGTTATGTACAGATGTAATAAAATATTTTGGTAATGCAAATCGATTAGCATTTGAGGAGGTCATGGAAAAACAGAACCCATATAACCTCGATGCAAAGATAGTTTACAAAATATCAAGTATAATCATGTTTATAACGATGATAATTGCAATACTGATATGGCCTGTGGGAGTATTATGGTATTTATGGATTCGAATTAAAACTAAATATTTATTTTGGAAAACAATGAAAATGCTGAAAAAATTAGAAAAGGAATTGGAAGAATTTTTAGGGAGAGACTTATAAGTCTTTCTCTATATTTTTGTCGAAAGGAGGGATATTTTATGGCGGTGGAGTTTGTTAAGGATGTGGATGATGATAGAACTATATATATTGATTGGTTGGTTGATCTCGTTAATGTCATGGAAGATAGGGATTATTCCGATTTATTATATACGTTGTCTGAGATAGCGTTTTATCCATTAGTAAACTATGATGAAGATCGTGCAGATGATGGAATTGCATTACGAGAACTTTGGGCAATCGAGACAGGAATTCAGAGTGACTTAGATTTCGGAGGTGCTTCGGTTTTAGAAGTACTTATTGGCATAGCAAAAAGGATCGAGTTTCAGTTATTTGGAAGTCATTATATTGATGAGTGGGACTATGTAAAAGTGTTCTGGGATATGATTTGGAACCTAGGTTTAGAAGACTTTTTTGGTACACTTTCGTGTGACACTTTTGAAGAAATTCATCGAATTGTGACACTTTGGTTAAATCGTGAATATTTTCGTCACAAAAAGGGTAACATTTTCATCATTGAGAATGACCCTAGAAATATGCGAAAACTCAATATTTGGACCCAAATGACGCTATATATTCGAGAAAAGTGGCCAAAATAAGATTTCTGTGACACAAATGACGCTTTTTACGGTTCTGCTTATATTATTTCTGTAGAAATTTTTATAGTATAATATAATACAATAAACATATAAAAATTTTCTATGGAGAATTACACAAACGTATTGTTTTTGTGCGTTTTTGTAACAAATGACTAAAAAAATCGTCGAAAGGGGGATGTATTTGGATTTCGTACGATTATATACCAAAGAGGCCAAAAACTCGAGTAAGAATAGAGATGCTGGGACTTTAGAGTTATGTTTAGACTTCCAGGTTTTTAACACAAAAGACCTTATGACACGTGGAAAAGACTTTTACGCTATCTACGATGATAGTACCGGAAAATGGGTCAAAGATGAAATGGCAGTTGTTAATCTTGTCGATCAACAAATATTAAAAAAAGTAAAAGAACTAGAAGATGCTGGATTTACAGTTCGATATAATTTGATGAAAAATTATGATTCTGGAATTTGGCAGAAATATGTATCTTATATTAAAAATATGCCGAATAACTGGAGACCATTGGACGATAAGATCCATTGGGTGAATGATAAATTAAATAGGGAAAGTTATGCGACAAGATGCTTACCATATGCCCTAGCACCGGGTAGTATTGAAAACTATGATATTTTAATGAGTACATTATATGATCCTGCGGAACGTGATAAATTAGAGTGGGCTGTTGGATCTATATTAACAGGGGATAGTCGTTATATTCAGAAGTTTATAACCTTATATGGTTCTTCCGGGACTGGTAAATCGACATTCTTAAAAATTGTTCAGAAGCTTGTAGAAGGATATTATATTTCATTTAATGCAAAAGATTTGGTTGGTCGTGACGCATTCGGATTAGAGGTATTTAAAAATAATCCTTTAGTGGCTATACAGCACGATGGCGACCTATCTAAGATAGAGGATAACAGTACTTTGAATTCAATTATATCCCATGAGGAAATTGTTATCAATGAGAAACATAAAGCAAAATATTCAGCTACAATTAATTGTTTTTTGTTTTTGGGCACAAATAAACCAGTTGCGATATCGGACAGCAAGTCTGGTCTACTGAGAAGACTTATAGATGTTCACCCATCAGGTCGATTGATCGATAAAACTACTTATCTACAGTTGATGAAAAATATAGATTTTGAACTGGGTGCGATAGCCCATTATTGTATTGAAAAATATAGAAAGATGGGTCCTGATTATTACCAAAACTACCAACCAAAAGAAATGATGTTCGAAACGAATACCCTATATAATTTCGTATTTGATAATTGTCTTACATTTGAGAATGGTGATTTTTTTCAGTTAAAACAATTATATGATATGTATAAAGTGTATTGTGAAGAGAGTGGAGAACAATATCCGTTAAAGAAGAGGGTATTCCGTGCTGACATGAAAACATATTTTGATGAGTTTTATGATGTAACTAGATTAGAAGATGGTAGACAAGCCAGATCTGTTTATCGTGGATTTAAGAGTTATATGTTTTCCAATGCGTCGGAAATAAAAGACGACGATGTAGGTGGTTGGATTAAACTTGGTAACAATGAATCTGTATTTGACAAAATGTATGGTGATATTCAAGCCCAATATCCTAATGATGCAGGTATACCTAAATACTCTTGGAAAAAGTGTAAAACAAAACTCAAAGACATTGATACTTCAAAATTACATTATACTCGGGGCTTCGAAGAGAATCATATTGTAATCGACTTCGACATCAAAGATTCGGATGGTAATAAATCGTTAGAATTAAATTTAAAAGAGGCTAATAAATGGCCCAAGACATACGTGGAGACAAGTAAGTCTGGGCAAGGACTCCATTTGCATTATATTTGGAACGGCGGAGATGTTGAACAATTAGAAAGAATTCATTCTCCTGGCATCGAAGTTAAAGTGTTTAATGGATTATCGAGTCTTAGACGTAAATTAACACTATGTAATACTGAAGAAATTACAACGATAACCTCTGGGTTAAAAATGAAAGAAAAAAAGGAAGGTGATTTATTGTTAGATAAAAAGAGCGTTCAAGATGAGAGTCATCTAAGAGTCATGATTAAAAAATGTCTGAACAAGGAGTTTCACGGCGCTACTAAACCTGAAGTTGATTTTATATATAAACTCCTGAATGAGGCATATAATAGTGGGATGAAATATGACGTTAGCGATATGAAACCGGCAATTATTGCTTTTGCAGCTTCTTCGACTAATCAGGCTGCAACATGTCTTGATTTAGTTAATAAGATGAAATGGGGGTCTGAAAAAACCGATGAAATAATGGTAGATACATCCGATACTGATACTGATATTGTATTCTATGATGTTGAGGTGTTTAAAAACTTATTTCTCGTTGTTCATAAGATGAGAGGTAAGGGTAAAAAGAAAATAGTAATGATTAATCCAACACCACAAGAGGTTGGCGCATTATTGGATTTTAAATTGGTAGGTTTCAACAATAAAAGATATGATGACCATATATTATATGCTAGATATTTAGGCTACTCTAATGAAGAATTATTTAACCTAAGCCAAAAGATTACATCCAAAGAGGGTTCTGTCCGACATGGTTTTAGAGAAGCATATTCACTTGCTTATACCGATGTGTACGACTTCTGTTCAGAAAAGAAATCCCTTAAGAAATGGGAAATAGAATTAGGATTGAAACATAATGAATTAGAAATTGATTGGAATGAACCTGTAGCCGAAGAATTATGGCCGACAATTGTTGAATATTGTGGGGATGATGTTGACGCCACAGAGGCCGTATTTGAAAACAGACAGGCCGACTGGTTGGCACGAAAGATATTGGCCGACTTAGCCGGTGGGACTGTTAATATGACGACTAATCAACTTACAACGCGAATGATATTTGGAGATGATAGAAACCCACAATTGGAATATACAAATCTCGAAGAGTTATTTCCTGGATACGAATTTGTTCGTGGTGAAGATGGTAAAATGCATAATATGTATCGTGGTGTAGACGTAAGTATGGGAGGATATGTTTATGCTGAACCAGGAATGTATTTCAATGTGCCAGTATTGGATATTCAAAGTATGCATCCATCCAGTATGATTGCAATGAATTATTTTGGTAAATACACACAGAGATACGCGGATTTAAAGGATGTTCGTGTAGCTATTAAACTTGGGAATTTTGACGTCGCTAGAAATATGTTCGATGGAATGTTAGCTAAATATTTAGAAGATGAGTCACAAGCAGAAGGATTGGCGAATGCTCTTAAGATAGCTTTGACTAGTGCGTATGGATTAACTAGCGCCTCATTTGAAAATCCTATGAGAGACAAACGCAATGTTAACAATATTGTTGCTCTACGTGGAGCTTTATTTATGAAGACCTTACAAGATGAGGTTGAAGCTCGTGGTTTTACAGTCGCGCATATTAAAACGGACTCAATAAAGATTCCTGGAGCGACTCCAGAATTGATTGAATTCTGTAAAGAGTTTGCTAGAAAATATGGTTATATATTTGAACATGAGGCTACATATGAAAAGTTCTGCTTGGTAAATAATGCTGTGTTTATTGCTAAATATGAATGGGCGGAGAAGAAGAGATTAATTGGCAAATGGGATGCGGTTGGGGCACAGTTTGCGGAACCATATTTATTCAAGACTCTATTCTCAAAAGAACCAATAGTATTTGAGGATTATGTGCAAATAAAGAATGTCACGAGTCCAGCAAATATATATCTAGATTTTAATGAGTCATTACCAGAAGGTGAGCATAACTATCATTTTATCGGTAAAGTTGGATCATTTGTACCAATCATGCCAGGTAATAATGGTGGTTTATTACTTCGAAAGAGGGATGATAAATATACATCTGTAGTTGGTACTAAAGGATATCGTTGGAAGGAGAGTCAAATAGTTAGGGATCTCCAACAAGAGGACGAAATAGATTTATTATATTATAATACTTTAATACAAGAAGCCATTAAAACAATTCAGAAATTTGGACCAATTGAGGAATTCATTGAAGACTACGGTACGGTTAGAACCCATTTCGATGAAGATTTAATTGGATTTGATGATGTTCCACCACTACAACCAATAGCTACGGCTATAATAAAATAAGAAGAGGAGAATAATTATGTCAAAGAAAAAACCTATGGAAGTAACAATTAAAAATGCAAAAATTGGATTTAGAAATTTTCAGGGAGCCGAAGGAAAATATAATCCTGCAGGGAACCGAAACTTTTGTATATTTTTACCAGACGACATCGCTAAGGAAATGGAAAAAGACGGTTGGAATATTAAATGGTTGGATGCATACCCAGATGAACCACCACAGGCCATTGTGTCAGTTAGAGTTAACTTCGGGAACTATCCTCCAAATATAGTAATGATATCTGATGGTAAGATGACCCGTTTGAATGAGAATAACGTAAATCTTTTAGATTTTGCTGAATTCGAACAGATAGATTTGATTATAAGAGGCAGTGAATGGAACGTTAGGGGTAATAGTGGAATCAAGGCATATTTGAAATCTGGATATTTTGTCTTGTATGTTGATGAACTAGCGAAAAAGTATTCCAAATATATAGACTCAGCACAAGAGGCAATTGGTGGTTGTGGCGAATGTGACATATGCGATAGCCACTGTGGCGGAGGATTACAATAAAGTATAAATGGAGGTGAGAGTTTGATTCAATTAACGGACTACCAAGTTAGTGCAATTGAGCGTCTACATAATGGGAGCGTCTTAAGAGGTGGTACTGGATCGGGGAAGACTCTCACTTCCCTTGTTTATGTATTTGAAAAAGTTCTTGGTGGTGAATCACCTCTATACCCTGGTCATACTTATAAAAAACAAAATAAAGATATACCTATATACATTATCACAACGCCTCGAAAAAGAGATGAAAATGATTGGGTGGCCGAGGCTGCATTGGTACCAGTCAAACTCACAATCGTTGACTCGTGGAACAATATTAAAAAGTATGAGAAAATTGAGAACGCCATGTTTATATTTGACGAGACAAAGATTACAGGTTACGGTGCTTGGACATATTCGTTTTTAAAAATTACTAAAAAAAATAAATGGATATTACTATCAGCAACACCTGGAGATAGTCTAATTGAATATGCATCGCTATTTGTGGCCAATGGATTCTTTAAAAATAAAACGGACTTCGAACGACAACATATCATTTGGAGTAGATTTACTAAATACCCGAAAGTCGATCGATACATCAATGTGTCAAAATTATTGAAACTCCGAGATTCCATTTTAGTCGAGATGCCTGATGTTAGAGCAACCACCCAGAATCATAAAAATGTCATATGCGATTTTGATGAACTTAATTATAAAATTTTGTTTGACAGGCGCTGGAATATTTATGAAAATAAACCAATCCGTGATATATCGCAACTTTGCTATTTGCTAAGGAAACTTGTAAACACAGACCCATCAAGGATCGACGCTTTGAATACGATCTATAATAAACATCCAAGATTAATTATATTTTATAATTTTAATTATGAATTATATATATTGCGTGAATGGTGTCAGTCTAAGAAATTATTATTTGCGGAATGGAATAGTCATAATCACGACACATTACCAGATGCTAAATCATGGGTATATTTATGTCAATACACAGCAGCCCAGGAAGCCTGGAATTGTATAACGACGGATTGTATTGTGTTCTACTCACAAACATACTCATATAAGGCTTTACATCAAGCTACTGGTCGTATAGATCGTATGAATACACCATATAAATTTTTATATTATTATCATCTAGTTTCATTAAGCTCAATTGATATTGCTATCCAAAAGACATTAGCCAGAAAAGAAAATTTTAATGAAAGTAAATGGGTGGTAAATTAGGAATCGCAACAAAAACATACCGTATAATAGAAGGATAAGGATGTCTCTATAGACCATTGGGTTATAGATTTATACATCCTTATTTTATTTTTTTTAAAGAACAGGAGGATGAAGTGAAAAAAGAGTCGGATTTTAAGAATGAGTTGTATAATGAAATACGCAATCGATTTCCTGGAGCCGAGGTCGTACCAAACGACGCGAGATATCTTCAAGGTTTTCCAGATGCAACTGTTTACTTTCCAAATGGTCGATATTTTCTTCTAGAAGGAAAGAGAACATCTAAATCAGCACGACAACCAAATCAGGATTATTATGTTAATCAATCGCCACTAAGGGACAACGCTGCTTTTATATCTCCTGAAAATAAAAATAAAGTTTTGGATGAACTAGAGAGGAGGTATAATGAGTGAAATTTAACCGCCATCCAGACCTAGAAGGAGTGCATGCATTTTTAGCACCAAGTAAACACGCATGGGTAGGATACGACGATGAGAAAATGGAAGCTGTATATATTAATTGGCGTAATGCTCAACTTGGCACAGAGCTCCATGAGCTTGCCGCAAAATTAATAAAATTAAGGGTTAAATTACCAAAGACTAAAAAGACATTTGATATGTATGTCAATGATGGAATCGGATTCAGGATGGATACTGAAGTTTGCTTATTCTATTCTTTTAATTGTTTTGGAACCGCCGATGCTGTTTCATTCCATAACAATATGTTACGTATCCATGATTTAAAAAATGGTAGAACACCCGCATCAATGCAGCAACTTAGAATTTATGCAGCTCTATTTTGTCTAGAATATGGATATAATCCAAGGGATATCGATATTGAACTGAGAATATATCAGTCGAATGACGTTCTTATTGAACGTCCAGACTTAGATGACATCGCATATATAATGGATAAAATTATTTTATTTGACAAAAGAATCAATGAAATAAAAGAATGAGGAGAGCACATATGGATTATATTCGGCATTATGGGACCCCGCGGCATAGTGGTAGATACCCATGGGGTTCAGGAAAAAACCCGCAAAGATCAAAATCATTCGCTACAAGAGTATCGGAATTAAAGAAAGATGGTTTAACTGAAGCCGAAATTGCTACCGCACTGGGCTTAAAAAATACAGTCGAACTACGCGCACAAAGACATATGGAGGCTGAAGCGAAATATGGAGCACAGGTAGCTATGGCTTCGCGTTTACGTGCAAAAGGATATTCTGATGTTGCCATATCAAAAAGAATGGGGATTAGCCCCAACACTGTAAAGAATATTTTATTGCCTGAAACGCAGGAACGACATCGAATTACAGCAGCTACTAAACAAATGTTAAAAGAACAAGCTGACAAAAAAGGTATGATAGATGTTGGTCGAGCATCGAATCTCTATCTAGGTGTTGCAAAAACAAAAATGGATGTGTCTCTATACGAACTCCAACAAAAAGGTTATGTTGTAACAGAAATACAAACACCACAATTAGGAACAAGTAATAAGACAACCGTTAGAGTTTTAATGTCACCCGAGACAATGAAAAAAGCAAGAGCAGAATACGAAATAAAAAATCCTGAAAAATGGAAATTAAAAACAAAAGAAGAACAAGATTCAACAATAGCGTATGTTTACGCTTCTAAGCACTCTGAGGACATCCGATTGATTACAGACTGGTCTTCTGATGGAGGTCTAACCTACAAATCATTAAAACCACCAGTTTCAATTGATTCAAAAAGAATTATGGTTCGTTTTGATGATGACACTCCATCTGGTACAAAAATGGATGGAGTAATTCAACTTCGTAGAGGAGTTCCAGATTTAGCACTTCCGCCCGATAAGCATTATGGACAGGTACGAATTGCTGTTGATGGTACACATTATATGAAAGGTATGGCTATTTATTCTGATGATATGCCACCTGGTGTGGATGTAATTTACAACTCATCAAAGAATTCGTCAGTAGGTAAGCTGGGAGCAATGAAGAAGATGAACGACACCATCGACAAAGAAGACGGTGGTTCTATTTATATCGATGCGGATGGTAAACAGAAAATTAACGAATTTGGAGCATCGATAAGACAGCTAACATATATTGATAAAAATGGAAAAGAGCAACAATCAGCCCTCAATATTGTTGGATTTGTTGGTAAACAAGACTCTGGCGTTGAGGGTAGTTGGAATACATGGAGTAAGACTTTATCCAGTCAATTTCTGTCAAAACAATCGCCAGAATTAGCTAAACAACAGTTAAATCTTGCCTATATCGACCAAAAAGAAACATTCGATCAGTATATGAAGATAACGCAACCAGCTGTTAAACAACGTTTACTTGATTCATTTGCTGACGACTGCGATGCTAAAGCCGTACACCTTAAAGCCGCAGCTCTTCCGAGACAAACGTCGAATGTCATCCTTCCCATCTTGTCTTTAAAAGATAATGAATGCTATTCAACGAGTTATAGAGATGGCGAACAGCTTGCTCTTATACGTTATCCACATGCTGGCACATTCGAAATACCTATTGTGACAAATAATACCAAGAATAAAGAGGCTATTTCTGTAATCGGAGATGGCGTCGATGGTATTGGTATTACTCCAGCCACAGCAGAACGATTATCTGGTGCCGACTTTGATGGAGATACTGTAATAGCTATACCGTATGACCCACGTATTATTAAGACCTCAAATTTACCGAAAACTCTAGAAGGATTCAACCCAAAGAAAGCATATCATGGTTACGAAGGTATGCCGCGAATGACAAACACCATGAAACAAAGCGAGATGGGTAAAATATCGAACCTTATTACGGACATGACCATTAAAGGTGCACCACCTAATGAGATAGCAAGAGCTGTTAAACATTCCATGGTTGTTATTGATGCCGAGAAACATCATCTGAATTACAAGCAATCATATATTGATAATGGAATAGCGGAATTAAAAGTTAAATACCAGGGCGGAACACTAACCAATCCTAGTGGAGCATCTACCATAATAAGTAAAGCCTCTTCGGATATACGTGTCCCTAAAAGGAAGGCCCTAACCAAAGAACAAGCCCTTGCAACCGGGAGAAAGCTTGTTCGTAAAAGTAAATACTCAGTCGATGTTGAAACTGGAGAGAAAGTATTTGCACCAACAGGAGATGGTTATTATAGAAAGAATGGGCAATTCGTAACCACCAGAATTGAATCCACTAAGATGTATGAAACCCCTGACGCCCGTACATTAATGAGTAAAGATCCAGCCGACATAGAAATAGTCTACGCCGACTACGCCAACGCCATGAAGAAACTGGGTGACCTAGCCCGTAAAGAGAGCGCCAATATAAAGATGACACCTTATTCAAAGTCGGCTAAGATAGCATACGCTGCTGAAGTTGAGTCCCTCAATGCAAAACTCCGTACTGCATTATCTAATGCTCCATTAGAACGTCAGGTGCACCTAGTTGGGAATAAAATTGTTGAGACTAGTATAGCAGCGAACCCAGATATGGATGCATCCCAAATAAAGAAATTAAGGGGTCAAGTCCTCAATGACATGAGAGAACGTATTGGAGCTAGTAAACAAAGAATAGAAATTACAGAGAAGGAATGGGAAGCTATCGAGGCTGGAGCAATTAGTAATTCAGTGTTGTCAAGTATCTTGAATAACACAAACTTAGATGCTATACAAGCCTTAGCAACACCAAGAGAAAAGATTGTTTTATCAGATAGTAAACTCGCACGTGCTAAAATCTACCGAGAACAAGGGCGAACTCTGGCACAAATCTCAGACATGTTAGGTGTCTCCGTATCAACCCTATCCAAAGCTTTAAAAGGAGGTTCATAATGAGTGCTGTTATGTTAACAACGATAGATAATCCATTTAATCCATTCACTCAATGGGATGACTGGCTACGTTATGATGAGGATAAGAAATATTACACCTGTAGCTACCTTGCTAGAATAGCTAAAACCTCAGACGATTTACCAGATGAAGAAAACGATCGACTAATCGAATATGCAATTGATGAGATCGTTCAACTAAACATTAATGGATTATATAAGAAGGTTTATGAGAATGAGGAAGGACCGGGGGAGGGGGTCTAAATATAACCCTCCCCTCCTATATC
>Ga0255347_1002450_pt1 | contig 26315 bp, 26 predicted proteins | sample wastewater_treat_2_FD_192479 | JGI IMG/M metagenome (GOLD analysis project Ga0255347, IMG submission 192479) | Wastewater microbial communities from Lulu Island WWTP, Vancouver, Canada - plant24 | ecosystem: Engineered > WWTP > Wastewater > Unclassified | place: Canada: Vancouver, British...
ACATTCGCCTAACCTCGCTTTCTTCTTGCGGCGGTTGAGCGTCCAAATTGCGCGCAGAAGCGCTGGCGCAGGTGCTGCAGCCGCTTACTAACATATTTAATCCAGACCATTTTACCGATTTACTGATCGGCATAGATGCTCCGGATGATGCCGCCGCCTGGCGTCTGGAGGATGGTCGTGTGCTGGTGATCACCACAGATTTTTTCACGCCTGTGGTGGATGATCCCTATGATTATGGCGCGATTGCGGCTGCCAATAGCCTTTCTGATGTGTATGCCATGGGTGCCAAGCCTTTTTTGGCGCTGACTATTGCCGCGTTGCCGCCCGATTTGCCTGTGAGTATTTCCCGGGTGATTATGTTAGGCCTGGCTGAGAAAACCGCCGAAGCCGGTGCTGTGATTGCTGGCGGTCATACGGTCAGTGATGATGAGCCCAAAATCGGCCTGGTTGCATTGGGTTTCGTCAATGAAAATGAAATTTTGCGTAAGGACGCTTTGCAAATCGGCGACCAGTTGGTGCTTACCAAGCCTCTTGGCTTTGGTGTGACCACCACTGCCCTCAAACAAGGATATGCATCGGAAAGTGATACCGTTGAAGTCGTCGACTGGATGTCCCGCCTAAACCGAGATGCTGCCCGTCTGGCAGTGCAGTTCAAGCTGAAGGCTGCAACGGATATTACTGGCTTTAGCTTTTTGGGGCACGCCTGGGAAATGGCTAATGCAGCCAATGTGGGCTTGCGGGTTTATTCTGGCAAGATGCCTTTTATTACCAATGCAAAAGAACATGCCCAGGCCTGGCGTTTTCCCGGTGGTGCGTTTGATAACCAGCATTATTACCAAGAACATGTGACTTTTAATCCTCAACTCACCGAATCGGAGCAGGTCTTACTTTTTGATCCGCAAACGAGCGGCGGGCTCTTATTGGGTGTTCCAGAGAAATCAATTGAGGCGTTTATGGCAGCGGCACAAGCTCAACAACAGCCTGCCTGGCTGATCGGCGAGGTTGTTTCGGGCAACCGAATTGACGTTGTATAAGCGGCTGGAAAGCGCTTGAGTTAATTACCAATGTGAGTAGAATCCTCCCGCACATGGCATCGAAACAGATTGTTTTTCCAAATCACCCTCCTGTTCAACGCAAAAAATCACAATGGACGATTTTTCTTGTGGTGTTTTTGCTGTTAATCGGCCTGACTTTTGCTTGGGTTGATACACCCAACACGGTTCGTGCCCAGGCAGGTGAACCCTATGAAGTGCTTGCGGAAATCAATAGCCTGCGGATTGCTAATGGCTTACAACCGCTGGCTGAAAACCAATATTTGAATTTGGCTGCTCAAAACCACGCAGATTGGATCGCCGCCACGCTGCAGGGTGGTCATACCGGTGAAGGAGGCAGTACACCTGCTGATCGTGCGCTGGTTGTGGGTTATGGGGGCGGTGCAGCGGTGCGGGTTACCGAAAACTGGGCACGCGGCCATGGATTAACAGCAAGTGGCTGTGTTTATAATATGTGGGCGCCCTCATCCGCCCATATTAATAATATGCTCACAACCTGGCATAATGAATTTGGCGCTGGCGTTGCCCTGGATAGCCAGGGGATGACAGTGTATGTGGTCAAATTTGGGCATGTGGTTGGTAGTGTTCCACCACAACCCACCGCGGCACCCGGGAGACCAACCGGTACACCGGCGCCTTTGGTCCAGCCGATTTCAACCTCGCAAGCAAATCCTGATGGCTCGGTGGTCCACGAGGTACAGTTTGGGCAGACTTTGTGGGGTATTGCCGAAGCCTATAGAATCAATATGGTCACATTACTGGAGCTAAATTACCTCACCGAGGATGCAGCGATTTTTCCGGGTCAGAAGTTAGTGATTGTGCCGGCTGGTTTGGATATTGAGAAAATTGACGATGATCGTTCGTTAGAGGAAACCACGCCAACGCCAACTAAAGAACCCACCGCCACACCAACCCGCACGCGTACACCCTGGCCGACCCGTACAGCGATTAATGTCACCCCCACCCAGGAGTCGAACAAGACCGGAGAGTTTTTTATTAACATCTTTAGGAAGGATACCTTGGGGCTGGGTATCGGCCTTGTAACGGTGAGTCTGCTTGGAATTGCGCTGCTATGGTTCACATCGTCGCGGTTGAAATAAGCTGGCGAGGTCCAGTGGGTGTTTGCTGAAGAGGGCGGAGGATAAACAGAAGCGTCGAGGGTGTAAAAAAAGAGGGAACACAGATTATTTTTCTTCGTCAATCATTTGAGTTTTCCCTAAATTTTTTATGGGAAAGCTTTTTGAAAAGGGAAGAGAACAATAAATATCCAGGGGTGATGGATGTAACGCAACCCTTCATTGTTTATCAAACTCCCCTGGCAAGGGGTTGGCGGCGGCAAGGGCTGCTTTGCGTGCGTGCGGATACTTTTTAATTTCGGCTTCGCGCTTGAGCGCCGCAATGTGATCTTCTACTTCCTCAATATACACCAGCTCAACCGGACCGTGCATGCGGGTATACCGCGCACCGCGCCCGGCATTGTGTTCCGCTGTTCGGCGCACAGGATCGGTGGTCCAGCCCGTGTAAAAGGCGCCATTGGAGCAGCGCACCATGTAGCAGTAATAATGGTTTTGTGGGGATGTTTCTTCCGGCAGGCGATTTACCATTTGATTAGAAAGCGAGCCAGCCGCATCAAAGGTTGTCGGATGATCAGGTTCACCAGGTCCAGTCCAAACATGGGCAGGATGAAGAGGATTGCCAGCAAGATCATCGGGCTGTAAGGACGAATGCGATCGTAAAACTCCGCCCAGTCACCGGGTAAAAAGTAGGTGATTACTTTTTCACCGTCCAGGGGAGCCAGGGGGATCAGGTTGAACAGGAACAGCGCTAAATTTACAAACAAGAATTCCAGTAAGAACTCGCCTGCGCTGGGCAGGATCGGTCCCCGGCTCATCGTTAGGGGGACCCAACGCAGGCGCAAGGGGATGGCTGCAATTAATGCCAGCAGGAGATTTGAAGCCGGTCCGGCAATGGAAACCAGCATTACTCCCGCGTTGGATTTACGCCGCAGTGCATTCGGGTCGATGGGCACCGGTTTTGCCCAACCAAACCCGGCAAACAAAAGGGTGATTGTGCCCATCATATCCAGATGCGCCATGGGGTTCAGGGTTAACCGCCCATGCAGCCGTGGGGTGGGGTCACCGAGGGCGTTGGCTGTGACGGCATGGGCGAACTCGTGCAGCGTGAATGCAATCAACAGGGTGATGATACGCGCAATTAAAATGGGAACGGTTAGGTTAAAAAGCATGATGTGTTATTTATTTTGTTTTATTGTCAGTTTGATCATTATACCCTCTGATTTGATGCAGAATTTATTCCGCACTTTTCCAAACCCTAATATGCTATGAGCGGATAAAAAGTATAATTAGCCGTACTTTTATAACCCCCCGCTGATGGCGATAAAAGACATGCGGGGAATAAGTTGAATTTTAGAGGTATGTTGATGAGCAAGAAACTTTTCCATTCTGTTCCCATAGATTCCGGTGAAATCACCCCCAAGGAAGTCTATCTTTCCCGCCGAAAGTTCCTCAAAAAAATGGGGTTGGTTGGTCTGGGCGCTTTGTTGGCTGCTTGTGAGCCGGCACTCATTCCAGATAGCTCTCCGGACAGCAGCGCTTCTGCCCAATTGCTGGGTGATGAATTGACAGACCGAGAGACAATCACCAGCTATGTGAATTATTATGAGTTCAGCATGTACAAAAATCGTGTCGCTGAACTTGCTGAAGGATTTGTCACGGAACCGTGGAGTATTACCGTTGATGGGCTGGTTGAAAACCCGCGTAGTTTCAGTCCCGAAGAATTATTGACGAATTTCTATCAGGAAGAGCGCATCTATCGCATGCGTTGCGTGGAGGGTTGGTCGATGGTTATTCCCTGGTTGGGTTTCCCGCTCCACAAGTTGCTTGCAGAAGTTAAACCTAAGCCGGAAGCGCATTATGTCGCTTTTGCGACAGCCATGGATACAGAGCAAATGCCTGGCGTTAAATCTGATTTGTTTATGTTCCCTTATTTAGAAGGCCTGCGTTTGGATGAAGCACAGCATGACCTGACCATTCTGGCTACCGGGTTATATGGCGATCCCTTGCTGCCCCAAAACGGCGCTCCGATTCGCCTGGTGGTGCCCTGGAAGTACGGCTTTAAAAGCAGCAAATCATTGGTGCGTATTAGCCTGGTTCCCAGGCAACCTCCAACATTTTGGAATACCTTTGCACCGCACGAATATGGTTTTTATGCGAATGTTAACCCGGCGGTGGACCACCCTCGCTGGTCGCAAGCTACAGAACTACGTCTTGGGGAGAGCGACCGCCGTGACACATTATTAATGAATGGTTATGCTGCAGAAGTCATGCATCTATATGAGGGCATGGATCTGAAAGAAAATTATTAAATCCTTCCAAACAAACCGATTTGAACGAAGGTTTACCCATCCGTTTAACAATTACGGCTATAATTAATTTTAAACATGCCCATTTATAAGCGTTTTGCGTCTATTTATCAGCGCGGTCCTTACGTGCGTTTTTCTCAGGAATTGGCAGAAACAGTACTGCCGGAATATCTGGACCATATCGACTTTCAACCTGCAGACATCCTGGATATTGCCTGTGGTGAAGGCAGCTTTTCTGTTGAAATGGCTGCCAAGAGATACCGGGTTACCGGGATTGATCAATCGGAAGAGATGATTGCCCTGGCCCGTGAACGGGCTCGCACAGCAGGTGTTAGGGTTAAATTCTCAGTCGCAGATATGCGCCAACTTCGGTTTACTGAAGAATTTGACCTGGTGACCTGTTTTTTCGATAGTTTGAACTACTTGTTGACCATTAAAGATCTCCGGGAAGCCTTTGGCAGTGCATTTGCTGCCCTCAAACCAGAAGGCTATTATATCTTTGATATGAATACGATTTATGGTTTGGCTGTCAATTGGATGCGAGAAAAAACTTATGTACACAATGAGGCTGATGATTTTATCGAATATCATCAACACGCTTTTGATTATGAAAATCTGGTTGCCACGATGGAAATCACCATCTTTAAAAGAAGAATTGGTGGATTGTGGGAGCGCATCCAGGAAACGCATCGCGAACGCGGTTACCAAATCGCTGATTTGGAGTTTCTTCTCAGGGAAACAGGGTTTGAAATTATCGGTATATACGGATCTTTGTGCTCTCGCACAGAGGTGCATACCAACTCTCCCCGGGTTTTCTTTGTTTGCAAAAAACCAATGTAAACACTCCGGGAACCTTACAAATAGCAAAATATTCAATCGCTCAACCTTGCCCAGCCTGTTACCTGATGTTATGATTTGATGGGTTGGAGGTGCTTTGAGAACTCTGAGCAAACAGAAACGGGTTCGATATATTTTAATCCTGGTTATCCTGGCTGCATTATCCTGCTACTGCCTGGGAGGGTTGATTTTATCGATAAATAAATCGGGGTCGGATGTCATTACACCAACGGTTACGCTTACATCTACCCGAACGGGAACGATGACTTTTACGCCTTATATCACCCTGACGCCGTCGATAACACCGGTTGCGTCATCGACGCCAACCAGCACACAAACGCTTACCCCTACCAATACCGCGACCCCTACCGATACGCCTACACCTACACCAACGCCAGAACCCACCGATACACCCACTGAACCACCAACCCCAACAGATGATTTGACGCCATGAATTTGACTTGAAAGAGAATTGGAGTTTGATGATTGAGTTATTAGCACACCTTAAAGATATGTCGTCCGCAGCAGGATTGTCGGGCTTTGAGGGCCCAATTCGGAAGATTATGCAAGAAGCCTGGGCGCCGCTTGTCGATGAAATTTCGGTAAGCAAAATAGGGAGCTTACATGCATTGAAAAATGGAAAAGGAGAACAACCCCGACGCCGGGTGATGATTTCTGCCCACATGGATGCAATTGGCTTGATGGTGACCGGAATACAGGCCGGTCTGCTACGATTTACAGAAGTGGGGGGAATTGATCACCGCATTTTACCGGGCCAATTGGTTCTGGTTCATGGAAGGGAGGAACTTCCGGGTGTTGTTGTCCAACCCTCAGCACATTTGTTGCCTGAATCTGTTGGTGACGGCCCTGTGGAGATGAAATATCTACTGGTGGACCTGGGGTTGCGACCGGATGAGGTTGCAGAAAAAGTTCGCGTTGGTGATACCATTTCCTTTGCCCAAGAACCTTTGGAACTGACAGGCGAAGCATTCTCTGGACACACGTTGGATAACCGCGTTTCGGTGGCAGCTACGACACTCTGTTTGGAAGAGTTGAAAAGTCGAGAGCACAACTGGGATGTTTGGGCAGTTGCCTCTGCCCAGGAGGAGGAAACGTTAGGCGGTGCAATAACATCGCCCTTTGATATCCGTCCGGATATTGCTATCGTGATTGATGTATGTTTTGCTAAAGGTCCTGGTTCCTCGGATTGGCGCAGCCTGCCCTTTGGCGAAGGGGTTGGTTTGGGGTATGGACCAAATATTCACCCGGCTTTGTATCAACGCTTTGAACAGAAAGCCAGGGATTTAGAGATCCCTTATCATCGAGATTTGATGCCCAGGATGTCCGGCACAGACGCAATGGCAATTCAAGTTGTTGCTGAAGGTATTCCTTGTATGGTTCTGGGCATTCCATTACGGTATATGCACACTCCGGTTGAAACCGTTTCGCTTAAGGATATCCGTCGTGCTGGCCGCTTAATGGCTGCTGTCATTGCCGACCTGGAGCCAGAAACCTTAGAACAAATCCAATGGGAAGAATAACCAATGACCAAGATGAATGAAATTAATGCAAGACAGGGACCGATAATTGGTTCCAGTCAAATTGAATTATTAGAAAAATTATGCAATGCAACGGCTGTGTCGGGTGATGAGCACGAGGTTCGCCAGATTGTGCTTGAAGAGATAAAGGACGTTGCAGATACGATCAAAGTGGACGTATTGGGTAACGTCCTGGCGATCAGGCTGGGCAACGGGGAGAACCGGGTGCGAGTGATGATGGCTGCTCACATGGATGAGATCGGCTTTATGATCGTTAAAAAGCATGATGACGGTTTGTTTGAATTTGAACGGATTGGGGGTATCGATGAGCGCCAATTGCCCGGCAAGCCGGTTCTGGTCGGACGTGAACACCTGCCCGGTGTCATTGGAGCCAAACCGATTCATATGACCACCGCAGCTGAACGAAAAAATAAAATTGAAACCGCTGCCCTGCGCATCGACCTGGGACCGGAGATTGGCGATAGGGTTAAACCCGGTGACCGGGCGACCTTTGCTACACGGTTCGAGCTTGTAGGACCGAGTATTCGGGCGAAAGCTCTGGATGATCGGCTGGGGGTGGCAACATTAATTGAATTACTGAAACATGCACCGGAACAGATTGACTTACTGGCTGCATTTACTGTTCAGGAGGAGGTGGGTCTGCGCGGCGCTCGGGTGGCTGCGTATGCGTTTGATCCGAATATGGCCGTGGCAGTGGATGCCACACCCGCCAATGATCTGCCTCATTGGGATGAAGACGATGAAAATGATCGCTATAATACCCGCCTGGATGCTGGCCCGGCAATTTATGTGATGGATTATTACACAATTCCGGATAGTAGATTGGTGAACTGGCTGGCGGATTCCGCCAAAGAAGCCGAGACTCCTTTTCAGTTGCGGCAACCCGGCGGCGGAGGAACAGATGCCGGTGCGATCCACAAAGTACGCAGTGGCATCCCAAGCGTTTCTGTTTCTGTACCTATTCGTTATGCTCACACGGCAGTCAGTCTGGCTCGGTTGGACGATTGGGCAAACACATTAAGCTTGCTACATACGGCCTTGGGCAACATTACCCCAAACCTGTTGGCTGGTGAGCGACGGGATTAATTTCTTTGTTGAAAAAAAATGAGATTATGTAATTATTAAAATGTCAGGAGCAACACAATGAAATCCTTAATCAAAAAGCTTGTTGAAATCCCCGGACCCTCCGGTTTTGAATATGCCATCCGTGATGCCATCCGCGAAGAAGTTGAAGATTATGCAGACGAGATCCGGGTGGACGCCCTGGGCAGCCTGATCGCTAAAAAAGGTGTAAAAACTGACGCAGGGATGCGGGTGATGATCTCTGCACATATTGATGAGATTGGACTGATGGTGACCCATATTGACGATAAAGGCTTTGTACGTTTCACCAATATTGGGGGCGTCTCACCTGTGACCTGTATTGGCGGACGGGTTCTTTTTATGAATGGCGTTCAGGGTGTGATTGGTATTGATGGCATCGAGCGGGGGAAAATGCCGGCGCTCACCGACCTGTTTATTGACGTGGGTGCCACCAGTAAAGATGATTGCCCGGTGAAGGTTGGCGATGTATGTGGATTTGAGCGTCCATTTTTAGATTTAGGCAAACGTATGGTGGCAAAGTCGATGGACGACCGCATTGCAGCGGCTGTGGCTATTGAAGCCATGAAGCGGCTCGAAAGCACACCCCACGAAATCCATTTTGTGTTCAGCACCCAGGAGGAAGTTGGTTTGCGCGGCGCTATTACCGCAGCTTATGGCATTGACCCCGAGGTGGGCTTTGCTATTGATGTAACCCGCAGTGGCGATACCCCCCGCACCAATCCAAAAATGGCTACAGCTTTGGGTGATGGACCAGCGATTAAAGTGCGTGATGCCAGCTTTATTGCCGATCCACGCCTGGTAGAATGGATGGTGAAAGCAGCGCAAGAGGCTGACATCCCGTATCAAATGGAAGTGCTTGAAGCGGGCGGTACGGATGGGCGCGCAATTCAATTAACCCGATCTGGCGTACCTGCTGGTTGCATCTCGATTGTTTGCCGCTATATTCATTCACCTTCAGAAATGGTAGACTCTGACGATGTTGAAAACGCGGTACGATTGTTGGTTAAATTACTTGAAGGTCCGATTGTTTTAGATTGAACACCAGAGAGGATATAAGACCACCGTTGAAACGCACTATATTAATTGTTAAGGTAGGGCTGTTATTAAGCTTGCTGCTTTCAGCATGTGCGAGCTTACCTTTTGACCTGCCCTGGGAAAAAGATGATCTTCCAACGGCAACCCCTCCACCTGAAGAGGTCGGGATTATTACGCCGACGGCTGATCTTGCTTATACAGCCACGGAAACACCTGCACCGGTTACCAACCTGACGATTTGGGTGCCTCCTGAAATGGACCCAACACTGGTAACAGAAGCCAGCATTTCATTTAAAAACCGATTAAATGCCTTTTCAGATGCTCATGATGGCATCGAGATCCATGTCAGGGTAAAGGCAGCTTCCGGTCCAGGTGGTCTGTTGGATGCACTAACTGCGAGCAGTTCAGCTGCCCCGGGTTCCCTGCCCGATTTAATTGCATTGACGCGTGTGGATCTGGAAACAGCAGCACTTAAGGGATTGATCTATTCAATGGATGGGATGACAGAAATTCCCGACGATGCTGATTGGTATGGCTTTGCCCGTGATATGGCCCTGATCCAGGGCAGCACTTTTGGTTTACCCTTTGCAGGGGATGCTTTTGCGCTGGTCTATCGGCCTGAAATTATTCCTGAAATCCCCCAAGCCTGGCCTGCTTTGTTTGAGGATGACCTGGAACTGGTTTTTCCTGCCGAGCATGATCAGGCACTTTTTCAAATGAACATGTACCTGGCAGAAGGTGGTGCACTGCAAGATTCACAACGTCGACCTCAACTTGAACTTGCACCCCTGACGGAGGTTTTCCGTTTACTGGAGCAAGGTTATCAAAAAGGGACTTTTCCGGAGTGGTTAAATCAATATCAAACTTCCAGCCAGGTTTGGACCGCTTTTAAAGAAAACCAGATTGATTTAACGGTTACCTGGGTCTCATATTATCTGCATGACATGCCTCCAGAGGCGATGATTGCCCCGCTTTTTCCGGGCTCGGAGGAGAACGTTACGCTGGGGACAGGACTTAGCTGGGCTTTGTCCTCGCCAGATGAAAGCCGACAACGCCTGGCGGTTGAACTGGCGGAATTTTTGGTTCAATCGGATTTCCTGGCGGAATGGACCAGCGCTGCAGGATATCTTCCGCCCCGGCCAACTTCTTTAGAAGGTTGGACAAACCAAAAAATTCGCCCAACACTCAGCCAAATTGCTTTGATGACCATCTTACGCCCGCCGAACGAGGTTGTTCATACTCTGGGACCTTATTTGCGGGATGGAAGCCGTCAGGTTTTACAGGGTTTGGCTGACCCGTCGCAGGCTGCCCAAATGGTGATAGAAGGTTTGAGTGAATAGATATGTCGGGTCGATTTGAGGGTACGAACGGATCCTTTTTTGGAAAGAATTTTATATGGACCCTGGCAGCGATGATTGTGATTATCATCGTCCTCGCGGCGTTAGCCTTGCACAGTCCAATTTCACAGCCAATTGGAGAGCGAACCCCCACGCCTGAGCCGACCGAACTTACAGAGGAAGCGGTGCAGGTGGAATCGCAAAAGACTGCGGTAATTACGCAGGAACCGACCCCCTTTTTAGATCCTGAAGAAATTGGACATACGGACGGTATCATTTTTTGGAGCACCTTGCTGGTATTAATTGTCGTTGTGGCCACGTTGCGAGAGGCAGTTTTGTGTAAAAAGTAGGTTTATCGCGTTGTTTTTAATGCTTTGAGGTAGCTATATATGGCAAATCGCTTGGAAAAATTTCAAAATTATCGACATCAGATGAATACACGCATTGCAAAGATTGACCACCTGGGCATTAAGCGGTTTTTCGGCCTGGATACCAAAGCATATGAGGATGGCGCCCTGAGTCGAAAACAGAAAGAACTTCTGGGTTTGGTGGGATCTTTGGTTTTGCGTTGTAATGATTGCATCGACTATCATATCCTGCAATGTGTGGATGCTGGCTGGTCAGATGAAGAAATTTATGATGCCTTCAATGTGGGCCTGGTTGTGGGGGGAAGTATCGTAATTCCGCATTTGCGCCACGCAGTTGAAACTTTGGATCTTTACCGAGCACAAAACCTCTGAAAACAATGAGACTTTTTAAATTAAATGAAACGGGCTGTCACAACCAGACAGTCCGTTTTTGTTGGAATGTGGGTTGTAAAATATCAATTAAGAAATTTTTCAAATTAGAATAGATTATAAGCAACCAATTTTTAGATACCTGTTATCAAGCGCTTGACCGGGACAACCATCGATTATAATTGTCCCGATTGCTTAAAAAGGAGGCAGGATGATGCAAGTGCGAATAAATAAACTGATTAAATTAATGGAAGAATATGATTTTCAGGGTGTTGCTTTAAACCCTGGTTCAACGATGACGTATTTAACCGGTCTGGATTTTCACCTGATGGAGCGCCCAACCGTGTTGTTGATTACGCGAGAAGGAAAAAAAGCGCTGGTCTTACCGACCCTGGAGATTGGCAAACTGGAAGGCCTACCCATAAAAATAGAGGCTTTTCATTATGGTGATGACCCCGAAACCCGGCCCGAGGCTTTTTTCCGTGCAGCAGAATACATTAATCTGGGTGGCGCTGATCTGGGGGTGGAAGCCACACGAATGCGCTATCTGGAATTGATGTATCTGGGAGATGCTTTTCCTGAATCGGGTTTCTTGGATGCTTCCACGTGTTTGGCTGAATTACGCGTGACAAAAGATACCGAAGAGCAAGGAAAGATGCGTCGAGCTGCTGAAATTGCTCAAAAGGCTTTGATGGAGACATTGCGTGGTATTAAAGCTGGGGTAACCGAAAAAGAAGTTGCCAATCAGCTGATCATTCAGCTGCTACGTGCAGGATCTGACCCTGGCTTACCTTTTTCGCCTATTGTCGCCTTTGGCGAAAATACTGCCAATCCACATAGTGCACCATCCGAGAGACCATTAAAGCCCGGCGACCTCTTGCTGGTCGATTGGGGAGCCAGCTATCAGGGATACCTTTCTGATATTACACGTACGTTTACCTTTGGTGATGTCGATCCTGAACTGATAAAAATTGGCGAGATCGTCATGCATGCCAATCAGGCTGGCCGGGCTGCAGGTCGCTCTGGGGTTGAAGCTGGCGCCGTTGACCGGGTTGCCCGAGCCGTAATTGAGGAGGCGGGCTATGGCGAAGCTTTTATCCACCGCACTGGACATGGTTTGGGAATGGAAGCCCATGAAGAGCCTTATATTTTTGATTCCAATTCTCGCACATTGGATGTCGGTATGACCTTTACGGTAGAACCAGGGATTTATCTGCCCGGCAAGGGTGGGGTGCGTATTGAGGATGATGTGGTAGTGACCGAGACGGGGCTTGAAACATTGACCGATCTTCCTCGCGAGGTGCTTCCACTGGAAAGCTTAATAAATTAATCAAATAAATATGACTCGTGATTTAAAAATTCTTTCTGCCTCAATGCTGATCTTTGGGATTGGCGAGGGGATGTTTTTAATCTTTCAGCCGTTATACATTCAACAGCTGGGTGCTGATCCCATCATAATCGGGGTTATCCTTGGAATAAATGGCCTGGTGATGGCTCTCGCCCAGATACCCACGGGCTACTTAGCAGATAGATTTGGACGCAGGTTGCTGATGTGGTTTTCCTGGATAGCTGGATTGATAGCGGTTTGGATGATGGCTTTGGCATCCTCATTAAACGCTTTTGTGCTTGGTTTGATGCTCTATGGGGTTACTTCCTCAGTGATGGCGCCGCTCAACACCTATGTTCAGGGAGCACGTGGTGATTGGTCGGTTGGGCGAGCGGTTAGTTTTGTACATGCTCTTTATAATGCCGGCATGATCTTTGGCCCGTTTTTGGGCGGTATCGTTGCAGAACGGTTTGATTTACGATCTGTCTACTATGCTGCCGGGATATTAATTGCTATTTCAACCTTGATTGTATTTTTCCTTCGCAGGCAACCTGTTGAAACCTTGCCTGTCATGGATGGTGATACACACCTGTTTAGAAACAAGCGATTTATGAGCATGTTAGGGGTTAGCGCACTGGCTATGTTTGCTGTGACCTTACCCCAACCTCTGACCGCAAATTTCCTGCAAAACCAGCGTGAAATTCATCTTGGAAAAATTGGACAACTTGGATCTCTCGGCGCATTGGGAAGCGTCTTGATGATGCTGATTTTTGGACATTTGCCGGCTGGTTTGGCAATGCTGATTGGACAGGTTGGATTGATGCTGTTTTCAGGATTAATTTGGGGCGGAAATAATTTATTGTGGTACGGATTGGGTTACATCTTTTTAGGGGGATATCGATTGTGCCGGGCGATGACGGTGACCCTGGCGCAGCCCCTGGTGCGTGAAGGCGAAATGGGTTTGGCTTTTGGGGTTGTAGAAAGTGTGACCATGCTTGCAAATATGGTTGCGCCAATTTTGGCAGGCTTTTTGTATGATTGGCGCCCGGTTTCAATTTACCCGGTAAGCCTGGTAGTATTAACTTTGTCTTTTTTATTGAGTCTGCGTTTTTATCACAGCCATCAGCATCGTAAACAGACGCAGCAATTATTGGCTGAAAAGGAAGTTTGCAATGACACTTGAAATAATTCGCCTTAGTTTGGGTCCTTTGCCAAATAATGTTTACTTACTGGGTGACCACACCAGTGGAGACGCAGTGGTGATCGATCCCAGCTTTGATTATCAGGCCGTTCTTAACCAAGCAAAAACACTGGGTTGGACACTGCGCGAAATCTGGCTGACGCATGGTCATTTTGATCATCTGGCTGGCGCAGGTGAGATTGCCCGGGCTTTTGAGCCACCACTTCCGGTAGGCTTGCATCCCGATGATCAGAATTGGTATGAACAGGAGGGTGGGGCAAGTAAATTTGGCATGACGATTCCACCCTTGCCGCCGGTATCCTTTTCTTTGTCACATGGGATGCGCTTGAGTCTGAAAGAAGGTCAGACGCCGGTGGCAGAAGTTCGGCATGCACCCGGACATAGTGCAGGCCATGTCATATTTTACGTAGAAAACCTGGGAGTATTAATCTGCGGCGATGTAATTTTTTATCAGGGTATCGGACGAACAGACCTGGCGGGCGGCAACCTGGAAACCCTGCTGGAAAGCATTCGGACACAGGTATTTACATTGCCTGACGACACGCGTTTGCTGCCCGGTCATGGCCCGGAAACCACGGTTGGTTTCGAACGAGAACACAACCCCTTTCTCTAATTACCAATCAGGGGTGTGTTACTGCCTGCCGCAATTTTTTGAAATCAAATTAAATAAAAAAAGCTGTCAGAAAGACAGCTTTTTTGTTGAAGATTTTTATTTCGCATATTCGGTAGCCCGGCTCTCCCGGATGACCGTCACCCGGATCTGACCGGGATATTGCATGGTCTCTTCGATTTCCTGGGCTATGTTTTTTGCCAGGCGGTTGGCTTCGACATCATCAATCTCGTTGGGTTTCACGATAATGCGGACTTCTCGCCCAGCCTGGATTGCAAAGCTGCGCTCTACACCTTTATGGTTGTTGGCGATATTTTCCAATGCGCGCAATCTTTTTATGTATTGTTCCAAATCTTCACGGCGAGCGCCTGGTCGTGCACCGGAAATGGCATCAGCGGCTTCAGCAATCACAGCTTCCACCGATTCTTGCTCGACTTCATGATGGTGAGATGCAATTACATTAACAACCTTGGGGTTGACTCCATAACGAGCGGCAAATTCGGCGCCAATCTGTGCGTGGGTACCTTCGGTGTTATGATCCATGGCTTTGCCAAGGTCGTGCAGCAGTGCACCCGCTTTAGCAACCTCGACATTTGCACCTAATTCGGCGGCAAGCACACTGGCTATTTTGGCGACTTCTACCGCATGTGCCAGCTGGTTCTGACCATAAGAAGTTCGGAACTTAAGGCGTCCCAATTTTTTCAGAACTTCGATATGCAAACCGGCAACACCAGCATCGTAGGCAGCCTGTTCACCGGCTTCTGCAATATCCAGTTCCATCTGTTCATTTTCTTCTTTGAAGATCTTTTCGATGTTCGCTGGATGAATGCGCCCATCCAACACTAAACGCTGCAGCGTGCGTCGGGCGACCTCGCGGCGGACGGAATCGAAACAAGAAACAGTAACCGATTCAGGCGTGTCGTCAACAATTACATCAACGCCTGATACTTGTTCAAAGGCACGGATATTACGGCCGTTTCGCCCAACAATGCGGCCTTTCATTTCTTCATTGGGCAAATTGACCAATGATGTGGTTACTTCAGCCACCCGTTCAGAGGCGACGCGTTGGATCGCGTCGGCGATCAACTCGCGGGCACGGGAATTACCTTTTTCACGTGCTTCGCTTTCGATCTGGCGGATAATACGAGCCATATCTGCCCGGGCTTCCTTTTCGGTTTCTGCTAAAAGGACTTCGCGAGCCTCATCTCGTGTCATTTCTGAAACCCGCTGTAACTCTGCCATGACGCTCTCATAAAGTTTTTCAATTTCATTAGCGCGCTTGTCAATACTGGATTGCCGTTTATTTAACCGTGTTTCGCGTTCTTCGTATTTCTCATAACGCAGATCCAATTCTTCGCGGCGTTTTTGCAGACGATCATCCTCTTTGTTAAGATCGGATCGGCGACGATTAACCTCCTCTTCAGATTTTTGGGTAATTTGCAAGGCAATGTCTTTGGCTTCAATCTCAATCTCCCGTGCTTTTTCTTTGGCTTCGCTGATGATATGGTCGGCCTTCAGATTCTGTGCCTTGCGTTGAGAGGTAATTATCGCTTGTTTGATTACAAAACCGGCCACTCCGCCCAGTGCTACCGCGCCAATGATCAGGGCAATCAATTCTAATGTGTTTATTGCTGTCATAATAACTCCATTTATTCTGTTTCATCAAAGCGCCCCGGTTCTTGAGTGGTGACGTCCATCCATAATTGGTCCACAGCAAGCTTGGCGATGTCATATGCAAACCCACGGCGGCTTAAAAAACTACCAACTTTCCTTGTGAAATTTGGCCTGGTTTCACTGCGGCATTGCTGCGCTTTTTTAAATCCTGCCTTATAAGCCATGTCTTTTTCGTCACCAGCGCAATCCTCGAGTGCTTGGTTAATTGTGTTATCTGCAATGCCCTTGAGCCTTAGTTCGTAGGTCAGTAGCTGTTTGCTTCGCGGTCGGAACGTGTTTCTGTTCTCGATCCATGTGCGTGCAAAATTAAGATCATCCAGCCAACCTTTTTCGATCAGTTTTTCCAATGTTGTCTCAACCACCATTTCGTTGAAACCTTTTTCATGCAAACGACGCCGTGTTTCATCAATTGATCGTGGTCGATGGCTGATAAAACCCAAGGCTTTTTGGAAGGCGACTTCATACGTATCTTCCTGAAGCAACCGATCGATATCGGCTTTGGTGAGTTTGCGCCCAGGTGTTAACCAGGCTGCGACAAAACGAGAAAGGCCGAAGGCAAATTCACCATCGAGGTAGATATTCACCCTCTGTTGGTTGTGTTTTTGCACTTTAATGGCTGTTATCTCCTGTTCCATCTCACCTTTCTTAAAATAAAGACAGCCGTAAAATGCCCATAGTGGCTACGGCTGTTATATCAGCGAGTATTCCTGATTGGCTAAATTATGTAAAGGATAGATGTATTAAACGGAGTGTACTAACCCGTATTTGAATTTATATGGTCGTCTTTATTGAACGATATGTAATAAAAAACCATCCTCTATCCTCAACAGAATGCTTGACTGTAATCTTGATGATGGCAGGGTAAAGATTCCCATTGCGCCGTTAATTATTATTTCGAAACCGACGTCATCATCAATAATATGCCAGGCAGGATGCCGGCGAAAAAACTCGTACGGTTCTCTTTGATATCCAGATCGTAGCCGCCAATGATCAGGGCAGCAGATGAACATTTTTTATTTAAATTGTTAAATCCGAAGATTTAACCTTACGTACATAATTATACAATAAAAACGTGATTAATAAAGTCTTTAATGAATAATTTATCTCTTATTTGATGTTTCTCATATTTTTTCGTGGGAACAATTCTTGGTCATCGAATAAATGTGGCTGTTGACAGGGGCGCTTTCACATTATTTGGGTTAATTGCTCATATCATGTTAAAATGGTTGTTATGACTTCACAAGCTCCCAAACACTCAGTTGATTTATCGACAAGCAAAAGTTATGCACGCCATAAACAGCAAAGATTCTGGCAGATTCTTTTACCGGTTGGCTTCGGTGCCCTAGTGATCCTTTTTGTGTTGGGGTTGGTGATTTGGATTGCGGTTGAAACTGAAACAGGTGGATCTGTTTCACAATGGGCCGATGTATCGATGATCTGGTTATTGCTGCCGGCATGGCTATTTGCCGTGGTTATCGCCATATTTTTGTTTGGGTTCGTTGCGTTATTGGCCAGACTTTTGAGAATATTACAAATACATTCAACGAAATTTCAGCACTTGACGAATACGGTATCAAACTCGCTCATTGCTGGGGCAAACAGGCTGGTCGCCCCCATTATTAATGTTAAGGGCTTTACCGTTAAAATTCCTGCATTGATCAATAGCCTTTTTGGCCGCCAGCGAAAATAAACGGACGTCTGGAGAAGAAAAGTTACACTTTAAGCAAAAATCATAATGCGGCTTGGAAATTTTAAATAAATATGGAAGGACTGTTAGCATGAAAAACAATTGGAAGACGAAAACAGTGGTCTTAGGGGTGGCTATTGGCGCCGTAGCAGGGGCTGTTTCCGCTTTTTTGTTGATTAAAAAAGCAGAAAACGAACAGACGACACCGAAATTATCCGCAGGTGAGGGCATTCAAGTAGGGCTGGGTTTACTGGGTTTACTGCGTATGATCGCCGGACTGGGCACAGAATAACCTTTTCGCGGACAGGTACTGCACTTGTTTGAAATTGTATTTTTAGGAACTTCGGCTTCCGCGCCCTCAATCCATCGCGGTCTATCTTCGTTATTGGTTCAACACGAGGAATTTCGATTCCTGGTGGATTGCGGTGAGGGGACGCAACGTCAGATCCTGCGTGCTGGGATTGGTTTTAAACGTCTGAATCAGATCCTGCTGACCCACGGTCATTTGGACCATATCCTGGGATTGGGAGGTTTGGTGTCGACTTTTTTGCGCTGGGATGTAATGGAAGAGATTGAGATCTTCGGCACCCGGCACACCCTTGACCGGGTTCATGACCTGATTTTTGGCGTGGTATTACGCGGCTTTCAGGGAAAACCACCGGTTATTTTGCAGGAAATCAAGCCAGGAACTTTTTGGGAGACTGAACGATTTACGATTACAGCGTTTCCCGTGGATCACCGCGGTTCTCACTCGCTGGGTTATCGGTTTGAGGAGCGCACCCGGCGCCCGTTCCTGGCTGCTGCCGCAGAAGCGCTGGATATCCCCCCGGGTCCCTGGCGGCGCGATCTGGTTAATGGAAAGAAAATTACTTTGCCGGATGGTCGGGTGATTAATCCAGACCAGGTTTTAGGTGAACCTATAAAGGGCACCAGCCTGGTTGTTGTAGGCGACACCGGCAATACAGAAAAAATTCGCCCTCATGTTCAGGGCGTTGACGCTCTGGTTATCGAAGCCACCTATATTGAAAATGAGGCTGACCTGGCATTTCAGTTTGATCACCTGACCGCTGCGCGGGCAGCAGAACTGGCTGAGCAGGCGCAGGTAAAACGCTTGTTCCTGACCCACCTTTCTCGTCGCTATCGAGAGAGTGATATTCTTAACGAAGCCCAAAGGATCTTTCCGGCTGTGCATGTGGCGCGTGATTTCGACAGTTTTCAAATCCGCAGGGAAGATGATTAATCCGATGGTCAGTGTTGGTGCATTTTTTTGTTTCAGATGATGGAGAACGCAATGGAGAGAATGGCCTTTTTAGGTCGTTTGGCGGCTGGTGAGGTGCTGATTTCAGATGGGGCTACTGGCACCAATTTACAAAAACTCGGTTTGCCCGTTGGTGCGGCTGCTGAACTATGGGTATTGGAGAATCCAGATGCAATCAAAACGCTCAACCAGGCTTTTATCCAGGCCGGGGCGGACATCTTGCTGACCTGTACTTTTGGTGCCACCCGGCATAGATTGGCTGCTTCGGGGTTGCAAGATCAATTCGAAGCGATTAATAAGGCTGCTCTCGAAATCACTCTGAACGCTGCTGCAGATTCTGATGTTTTTGTGGCGGGGTCGATAGGACCTTTGGGTTTAATGCTGGCACCCTTTGGTGAGGTGACGGTGGAAGAGGCCGAAGCCGATTTTCGAGACCAGGCTGAAATTTTGATTCAGGGGGGTGCAGACTTGATTGTAATTGAAACCCAATTCGACTTAAATGAAGCCACTGCTGCTATTCGAGCGGTGCGGGCTGTGGACCGAGAGGTCCCGCTGGTTTGCTCTTTCAGTTATGATCGGGGTACCCGCACGATGATGGGCGTCAGCCCCGAAAGTATGGCTGCTGAAATTGGTCCCCTGGATGTGGATTTGCTGGGGATTAATTGTGGTCGCAGCCTGGAAGATAATTTTTCAGCATTAACGCGCCTACAATCTGTCACCGACAGGGCGATCTGGTTCAAACCGAACGCCGGAATGCCCGAGATGGGCGCTGATGGCCAGGCGATTTATTCCGTGACGCCTGCCGAGATGGCGGCGCTTGCCCCGGATTGGGTGACAGCAGGCGCCCGGGTGATTGGGGGTTGTTGTGGAACCAGCCCGGAACACCTGGCAGCGATTGTGAAGGCAATTCATTCTTGAAGGCAATCATCGGGTGCGATGAATGGGTTTGCCATGCGACCATTAATCCTTGCTTCTAACTCCCCCCGTAGAATCGAATTATTAGGCTTGCTGGATTTGAATTTTTCGGTGAACCCGGCAGTTATTGATGAGCGTCAAAAACCTGGAGAATCTCCACGAGATTATGTGCATCGGCTGGCTTGCTGCAAAGCCCAATCGATTGCCGCGGAACAGACCGATCTGGTGATTGGCGCTGATACGATTGTCGTGGATGGAAATGTGCTGCTGGGGAAACCGGCACATCCGGGCAACGCTCGTGAAATGCTGCAGCAATTGCGCGGCCGAGAGCACCAGGTTTTAACCGGGATCGCCATTGTTGACTCCCGTTCGGGAAGGGCACATGCCGTTGTTTGTGATACGACGGTCTTCATGCGTGAATATACTGACGCTGAAATTGATGTGTATGTTGCCTCTGGAGATCCACTCGACAAAGCCGGTGCCTATGGCATTCAGAACAATAATTTTCACCCGGTAGCACGGTTGGCGGGTTGTTATGCCTCTGTGATGGGCTTGCCGCTCTGTCACCTGGCGGTTGGTTTGTGCGACTTTGGGCTGGATGTCAGGGATGGATTACCCGAACGCTGTCAGGCGTCCTTGAATTACACCTGCCCAATTTACCCGCAAATTTTGGGCGGGATATACAGGTGATTGCATGAAACTGGGCGCTCGGAAATTAATCAGGCAGGCGTGTATATCCCTGATATTATTGACCCTTCTTGCAGGCTGTTTGGGAGCGAGCGACGAACCGATCGGACACCCTGCCTGGGGCGGCGGCGGTGATTTTTTGGCGGCTGCAGCTGCTCAACAGGTGGTGGAAGCGTTTTTGGCGAATTGGGCTACCGAGGATTACCCGGCGATGTACATGCGCCTGACGTCGTTAAGCCAGGATGCAATCTCGCTGGACGCGTTTACCCGGTTTTACCAATCAGTTGCCCAGGCGATAACCCTGGAGAATTTGCAGACCCAGGTGCTTTCTGTATTGGCAGAGACCTATCGCGCCGAGGTCGCTTACCGGGTGACCTTTGAAACCCGTTTGTTTGGTGAGATTGTTCGTGATACGACAGCAACCCTGCGATGGGGACAGGACGGCTGGCAAATTCAATGGGAAGAAGGAATGATCCTGCCTGATTTGCGGGGAGGTAACCGGCTGGAGTTTGTTCATCAGCTGCCCTCGCGGGGACGGATATTTGATCGATTCGGTGCCCCTTTGGCCGCGTACGAAAATGCACTGGCAATCGGGGTTGTTCCGGGTGAAATCCTTCCCGAACAGGCACCGGGATTATTTGCGACCCTGGCAGAAATCAGTTTTTACAGTCCCGAATCGCTGGCGCAGCTGGTGGCTAACACCCCGGAAAACTGGTATTTACCGGTGGTGTCGCTCTCGCAGGCAGCGGCTGCTCCTTATGTTGAATCGCTGCGGGCTTTCAGCGGCGTGCGTATGAATGAGTTTCGCTCGCGGGTTTATGTTGATGGCGGCGTGGCGCCCCATGCTGTGGGGTATATGCTTTTTATTCCAGAAGAAGATCTGGATGTTTATCTTCGCCTGGGCTACCGCCAGGATGAGCGCATTGGCGCTGCCGGGCTGGAAGCCGCTTTTGAACCCCTTTTGGCCGGTCAGCATGGTGGTTCTTTATATGTCGTCGGCTCTGGAGGCGAGATTCGCTCATTGTTGGCAAGCACGGAACCGCTGCCCGGGCAATCGATTACGACAACGTTGGATAAAACTTTGCAGATGCAGTTACAGGCTTCGCTGGGCGATCTGCGCGCTGCGGTGGTGGTTATGGAAGCCGAAACGGGCCGGGTGCTGGCATTGGTTTCCAGCCCGCACTTTAACCCCAACGCCTTCGACCTGACCGAAATTGATCGCAGTTTGTTGGAATCGTATTTCACATCGCCTACGCAGCCGCTTTTTAATCGTGCCACCCAGGGACAATACCCGTTAGGATCGATCTTTAAGATAATCTCTATGTCGGCGGCGCTTGAATCCGGGCTTTATCGACCTGGATCGCGGTTTTTTTGCGGTCAATCGCTGTGGGTGTGCAATAGCGTTACGCTTTACGATTGGACGATTAATTATGGTGCAGCCAGCGGAGATTTGAGCCTGGTAGAGGGTTTGATGCGTTCCTGCAACCCCTGGTTTTACCGGATTGGTGAAAGCCTGTTTGCGGGCGGCAAGGACGGCTTGCTTTCAGAAATGGCTTACGGTTTTGGGCTGGGTGCGCTAACGGGCATTGATATCCCTGAAGCGCCCGGCAATATTCCCGCGCTGGCAGAGACCTGTGTCAACAGTGCCCAGATTGCTATTGGGCAGGGTGAGGTGCTGGTTACACCGCTGCAGGTGGCTGCCTTTTTTGCCGCCCTGGCTAATGGGGGCAGCCTGCACCGACCGGCGCTGATTGAAAATATCCGCTCACTTTCAGGGGAGCAAACCTACACCTTTGCGCCCGATTTGTTGGGAGAGCTGCCAATTTCAGAGGGCACATTAGCAGCCCTGGAAGAAGGAATGCGCATGGTGGTTGAGGATAAACGCGGCACCGCCTACTGGCCGTTGGAAGGGCTGGGGATTCCGGTTTCAGGTAAAACGGGCACGGCTGAAACCCCCAGCGGCACCTCGCATGCCTGGTTTGCCGGCTACACCCGCATGCATGACCCGAATCGGCCGGATATTGCTGTGGCGGTGATCATCGAAAACGGGGGCGAGGGCTCGGTGATGGCTGCGCCGGTTTTTCGCCGGGTTGTAGCCCTGTATTTTTCCGACGGGGAAGACCCGGGCGGGCTTTTGCCCTGGGAGAGCGAGCCCTATGTGATGTACCAGCCCGACACTGAACCGACAGATATTTCCACAACCGACGAATGAGAAAGTATAATCTAGGATTGTATGTTTAATAGGTGCGGCACCTGGCTGGCACCTGTTGGAGACCGTTTATGAGAAGATTGAAAATTGCGCTCATCGTGCTGATATTGGGGGCGATGATCGGTTGTGCACCGGCACAGCGGGGAACTGAAACAGAAGCGACCCCCGAGGCTACAGCCACCCTGCCAAATCCACAGGTGTTTATCACGCCTGCGCCGGATGTGGACGATGTAATCGATGCTTTTATGGAAGCCTGGCGCAGTGATGATTACAGCGGGATGTACGGCCTCCTTTCACGCGATTCCCGTAGCGCAATAACGGAAGAAGATTTTATCGCGCGCTATCATGAGACCGCCATCGCCCTGACGCTGTTGTTTGATGACGGCATAACCTACCAGATTTTGGCGCGAGAGATCAATCCGAACGCGGCAACCGCCCGGTTGCACGTGAATTACAACACCAATTTTTTTGGCACTTTCTCGCGCGAGTTGGAGGTTCCCCTGGTGCGTGAGGGAGATGCTTGGCGGATTACCTGGAACGATGGGTTGGTTATGCCCGAGCTGGCCGGGGGCAATAAGCTTGAGATTGTGCGGCAATCGACCCCGCGCGGCGCCATTTATGCCAGCAATGGCACGCCGCTGGTTGCCCAGGAAGAGGCAGTGGCGATTGGCTTTACGCCCGGGAACCTTAACAACAACCTGATGAGCTTGTTTTACACCACCATGGCGAACCTGTCGATCTATCAGATTGATGAGATCCGGGAGATGGTGGAAAACGCATATCCGCTTGATTATGTTGTTTTGGGGGAAGCCACACGGGCTGAAGTGGATGCCAACATGAGCGCGCTGACCAGCCTGTCGGGCGTGTATTTGAATTATTATTCTTCCCGCTTTTACTTTGATGGCGGTTTGGCGCCTCAAACCGTGGGGCATCTTTCTTATATTTCCAGCGAAAGCCTGGATCGCTACCTGCGCCTGGGCTATTCGCCGGATGAGCGCTTTGGCGCCACAGGCCTGGAACTGGCGTATGAAGGCGAGCTGGCTGGCGAGCGCGGCGCCACCCTGTACCTGAAGGATGCGGATGGGCAGGTAATCTCCCGGGTGGCCGAGCGTCCTGCCTCGCCGGGGAAGTCGATTACCACCACGATTAATCCGGGCTTGCAATACCGCCTGCAGCAGTCGCTGGGTAATTTTCGGGGCGCCATTGTGGTGATGGAAGTGGATACCGGCCGGGTGCTGGCGATGGTTTCGAACCCGCAGTTTGACCCCAACCTGTTTGATATCAACAACCAGAACTTTATGTACGCCCAAAACCCCTATGCGCTTCCAAACGACCCGGTGTTTAACCGGGCGACCAACGGGCAATATCCCCTTGGGTCGGTGTTTAAGATTATTACCATGGCGGCGGCGCTGGAAACAGGCGTATTTAAGGAAAGCGATCAGATTTACTGCGACCATTCGATTATCGCCTGCGGCAATGTGTTGACCGACTGGACGCTTGAAAAAGACCTTCCGCCCAGCGGCACCCTGAACCTGTCGGAAGGCTTGATGCGTTCTTGCAACCCGTGGTTTTACGTGATTGGCGAGGAGCTGATGGCGGTTGGCCAGCACGATGCGCTGATTGATATGGCACACGGCTTTGGGCTGGGCGTAGAAACCGGCGTGGAGGTGGACGAACAGCCCGGGAACATCCCAGCCCAGGTGACCAATTGTGAGCAAAACGTGCAACTGGCCATTGGTCAGGGTGAAATGACCACCACACCGCTGCAGGTGGCTGCTTTTATTGCAGCCATGGGCAATGGCGGCACGCTTTACCGCCCCGCACTGGTGGAAGCCATCACCACTGCCGAGGGAACCCCCACCTACACCTTTGCCCCCGAGGTGACCGGCAGCCTGCCGATTACGAAGGAAACCATGACCATCATCCAGGAGGCGATGCGCGCCGTGGTGACCAATGCGCGCGGCACCGCCCATCGACAGCTGGCAACCATGCGGTACCGTTCCTATGGTAAAACCGGCACGGCGCAAAACCCTTTTGGTGTTTCCCACGCCTGGTATGCCGGTTATACCCAGATGAACAACCCCGACCGCCCCGATATTGCCGTGGTGGTCTTGCTGGAAAACGCGGGCGAGGGCTCGGAAATGGCTGCGCCGGTGTTTCGGCGTGCGGTTTCGCTGTATTTTTCGGGCAATTCTGATGTTGGTTATGTTTTGCCCTGGGAAGCTTACCCCTATGTGGTGGCTTCGCCCACACCCATCCCCACCAATACCCTTGTTCCCACCAATACGCCCTTTCCCACACTCACGCCCATCCCCACCGAGACACCTATCGGTGGCGAGGTTGAAGAACCGGAAGAATGACCCCGGCGGCCAATACCCTAGAAGGACTGGTGATTCGCGCCCAATCGGGCTTTTTGGTGGTGCGCACCGCCGCCGGCGATTTTACCTGCCGCTTGCGCGGCCGATTGAAAAAGGACGCCCAGGAGGGAGACCGGGTGGCTGTGGGTGATTCTGTGGTGATTACGCCCCATGCGGATGGCAGCGGGGTGATTGAAACCGTTCACGAGCGCAAAGCCGAGCTGGCCCGGGTGCGCTCGGGGTTGAAGCGGGAATTCCGCCAGATTTTGCTGGCGAACCCCGACCAGATTGTTGTTGTGTTTGCCTGCGCACAGCCAGCGCCCAGTTTGCGCATGCTGGACCGCTTTTTGGTGATCGCCGAAAAGCAGCAGGTGGACGCGTTGATTGTGGCTAACAAGGTTGACCTGGTGGACCCTGCCGCCGCCCGAGAGACCTTTGGACTGTACGCCGAGCTTGGCTATCCGCTGGTGTATACCTCGGCGCGGACCGGCGCGGGCGTGGACGCGTTGAAAGCGTATTTAAAAGGAAAACTCTCTGCGCTTACCGGGCCTTCGGGGGTGGGAAAGTCGAGCCTGCTGAATGCCATTCAGCCGAATTTGGGTTTGCAGGTAAGGGAGGTGAGCGAAGCAACCTCGAAGGGCCGCCACACCACCCGCGTGCGCCAGCTTTTTCCGCTGGATGTGGGCGGTTATGTGGCCGACACGCCCGGAATCCGCTCGCTGGCCCTGTGGGATACCGAACCCGAAGAACTGGACGCCTATTTTGTGGAGATGCGGGCGCTGGTGGCGGATTGCCAGTTTTCCGATTGCACCCACACCCACGAACCCGGCTGCGCGGTGCTGGCAGCTGTGGAGGCGGGCCGGGTGGCGCCGCGGCGTTATCAATCCTACCTGCGCCTAAGGTTTGGCGATGAATCGGAAGATTTTGCGGAAGATGGGGAGCCGGAAGACGGCCAAAACAGCCCCGAAAGGAGCGATGGATGAAAAGAACCCTCTTGCTGGCCCTGCTGTTTGCCCTGATGGCGGCCGCTTGCCAGCCGGCTGCAGTGAACCCGCCGCCCACAGTGGACGACCCCGGCCCCATACTTCAGCCTGCCGCCATCCCTGAACCCACACCGATGGAACAGCCGCCCGTGGTACTGACGATTTGCACCGCCAGCCTGCCCGAGACGCGCTTCCCCTATGCCAGCCCGGCCACCCCCGCCAAAAGCCGGCTGGTGGACCTGCTGTATCCCCCCGCCTATACCCTGGAGAACCTGCGCCTGGAAGCGGTGCCCATACGGCGCGGCCAAATGGTGATTGACGCCCGGGGGCAGCTGGTGATGGCGGCGGAAGGCATTTGGGTGCG